>JAESFN010000270.1_pt1 | contig 64732 bp, 54 predicted proteins | sample 9269411 | NCBI WGS metagenome assembly JAESFN01 (sample SAMN14505399, study PRJNA617100) | algae metagenome | isolation source: Iphinoe sp. HA4291-MV1 and co-occurring heterotrophs from trail next to... | place: USA: Maunawili Falls, Hawaii | collected 2009-07-25
AGCGCGGTGAAGACGGCCTGGAACGCCGGATGCGACCAGAAGCCCGGGGTGAAGTTGTCGACGGCGAGACGCACCTCGTCGCCGCCCGCCTTGATCGCCGAGGCGACCGCGGTGGTGCGGTAGTAGGTAGCGGCTTCCTTGCCCCAACCGAAGAGGTAGAGGCCCTTCTCCTTGGCAACCTTGCCCAGCTCAATGGCTTCGGCCCAGGTGGTCGGCGGAGTCCAGCCATTGGCCTCGAACAGCGAGGCCGAGTACCAGATGCCGTAGACGGTCATCACGTAGTTCAGCGCGACGAACTTGTCGCCGAAGGTGCCCGGCTTCTCGACGCCACCCACCAGGGTGTCGCGGATCTTGGTGCCTTCGAGGCTCGGGGCGTCGAGCACCGAGTTCATGTCTTCGAGCTGGTCGATGATGGCCGCAAAGCCGATGGCCTGCGCACCCGAGTTGTCGATCAGGTCCGGCGGGTTGCCGCCGAGGAAACGCGGCTGCAGTTCCTGGGCGATCTGGGTCGACGGCGACACCTTCACGGTGACGGTCGGGTGGTTCTTCTGCACGAGGCCGGCGGCGAACTCGACATAGTCGATGCCGTAGCCGCCGTTGAAGATCACCGCGTCAACGGTCGAACCGTCGGCGAGGCCGAACGGATTGGCCGCATCCTGGGCGAGAGCGCTGGTCGAGCCGAGCAGCCCGCCGAGCGGCGCTGCCGCCACCAGGGCCGTCGTGCCGAGCAGGAAGCTGCGGCGGTCGATGGTCTTTTTGAACATTTAGTTCCTTCCCTTCTCCAAGTATTTAGTCGTTAGGCCCCACGCCAAACGCCTCCGTAATCCCTCAGGATTCCCCACGGATGCGCTTGCCGTAAAGATCTTCGAGAGCGCGATTGTGTTCGTCGCCCCCGGGAATATTTGCCGAGATGTAGAGCGGCGGCGTCTTGCCGCGCTTGAGCAGCGCTTCCGCCACACCGATGGTGATGCGCTGAGCAATGAATGCTGCGGTGAGCGAGGAGACTGCGCCAACGCCCATGCCACCCTCCAGTTCAAGCGTACTGTCGCCGAAGGGAGCGAGGTTGTCGATGGCGATATCTGCCACTTCCTTCAATCGCTTGCCGCTCGGATGCTTGGGCGTGACTTTGCTGGTGTGGTCGAAGCTGGTCACCGCCACCACCTTGTGGCCGCGCGCCTTGGCCGCCAGCGCCAGCCCGACGATCGAGCCGTTGACGCCCGAGTTCGAGGCGATGATGAACACGTCGTTCGGGTCGAGGTCGAACAGCGCGAGCAGCTTGTCCGCCACGTTCGGGTCGCGCTCGAGCGCCGCACCGCCGAGGATCGAGATGTCCTGGCCGCCGCGCAGCACCAGGGCGCGCAGCGGAATGCGGTTGGCGGCGATCAACCCGCCGGCGCGGCCGGCGATTTCCATGGCGAAGGCTTCCGAGTGACCGGTGCCGAAGGCCTGCACCACGCCGCCGGCCGCCACCGCGTCGGCCACCAGCGCGATGGTGTCGTCGATCGCCTGGTTCGGGCCGGCGAGCTTGGCGAGGCGGCTCGAAACTTCACTATGAAACTGCGTAGTCAGGTCGGTCATCATCTACTCGGGTTCGGTTAGGTCTGGGCCGTCGCGCGGCGCGCGGCAGTGTTGGGCAAGGCGCCACCCCGCATCGGGCGGCGGCGCGGCGCCACCGCGGCGCCGGAGGCGGCGAGGAAGCGCGTCGTGCGGTCGAAATTCGACTGCGCGATGAGGAGGTAAAGCAGGTCCACCACGAACAGCTGGCAGTGCCGGGCCGACAGATCGGCCGGCTGCAGGTAACCATCGGGCGAGGCGGCGATCAGCACATCGTCGGCCAGCCGCGCCAGCGGCGAATCCGGGTTGCCGGTGATCGCCACGGTATGGGCCCCCGACGCCTTGGCGACGGTCAGCATCTGGATGGTTTCGTCGGTGCGGCCGGTGTTGGAAATGCCGATGGCGACGCAGCGATCATCGAGAATGGCGGCGCTGGTCAGCCCGTTATGCACTTCCGCCCAGGTATGGACGTTGACCCCGATGCGATAAAGCCGCGCCTCGGTTTCGAGCGCCGTGAGCGCGCTGCCGCCGACGCCATAGACATCGAGCTGCCGCGCCTTGACGATCGCCTGCGCCACCCGGATCGCGGTGGGCATATCGAGCAGCCCGGCGGTGGTCTGGAGGCTCAGCACATGGGTGTTGAGCAGCGCGTTGCGGATTTCGTCCGGCGAGTCATCGGGCCCGAACGAGCGGCCGATTTCGCCGATCCACGCCGCCTTGGCGCCGCCCCGGCCGACATCCTCGGCGATGCCGACCCTGAGCTGGGCATAACCGCCATAGCCGATCATCCGGCAGAAACGGGTAACGCTGGCCGCCGAGGTTCCTGCCCGTTCGGCGAGGTCGGTGATGGAGAGGTTCAGCGGCGCCTTGGGATCATCGATCAGGACGGCAGCGATTTTGGCCATCGTAGCCGGCATCTGGGACTGGTAAGTCCTGATCCGGTCGAGCACGCTGAACGTCTTTGCGATGGCGGTCATCTATGTTAGGAGCCCGTACCCTGAAAATCACTCTCAAGAAGGCCGCTGTGCGGATGAAAACAATTCTTATCCAGCAATTTTCACGAAGGCAAGCGGGTCGATAACGCGATGAACAAGGCGTTGCTCGCCATCGATGTGGGCGGGTCCACATCGCGCGCCACCCTGGTCGACCGGTGCGGCCGCTGCCTCGGGCAGGGCCGCAACCGCGGCGGTAATCCCGCCTCCAACACCCCGGAACAGGCGGCTTCCGCCATCATCTCGGCCGTCGAAGCCGCCGTCGCCGAAGCCGGCGCGCCGCTCGACATCGAGCTGGCGCTGATCGCGCTGGCCGGTCCCCGTGCCCATGTCGCGCAGGATCGGCTGGAAGCGGCGTTCCGTGAAAATGGCCTCAGCGGCCCGCTGGTTTTCGCTGGCGATCTCGAGGCGCTGCTCGCCACGGTCACCGCGGCGCGCGATGGCTATTGCATCGTCGCCGGCACCGGCGCCGGCGCGGTTCGGATCCGCAACGGCACGATCGAAGCGGTGGTCGATGCCGCCGGCTACCTGCTCGGCGATCTCGGCTCGGGCTACTGGCTCGGCCACCATGCGGCGATCGCGGTCACCGCCGATCTCGAAGGCCGCGGCCCGAAAACCGCGCTCACCGGCGCACTGCTCGGCGCTTTCGGCATCGCTTATTCCGACGAGAAGGCCTTTACCGGCCGCCAGCTCTGCCTGCAGCAATTCGTCGATGCCATCTACAAGCTTCGCCCGATCGAACTGGCGCGGTTCGCCCCGCTGGTCATCGCCAACCGCACCGATCCGGTGGCGGCAGGCCTCCTGGCGCAGTCGGAAGCCTACCTGCTGGCCGATTTCAAGATGATCTTCGATCCCGAGATGCCCGGGCCCGTCGCGCTGGGCGGCGGCATCGCCCCGCATTTGCTCACCCTGCCCGCTGCGCTGTCCGAAGTCATCCGAGCCGCCGGCCACACTCCCGACGTCCGCATCGCCGGCGACGGCTCGGTCGGCGCCGTGGTGCTGGCCATGCGCGCCACCGGCCTGGCGGTTGACGACACCACGGTCGCGACGGTCGCAGCCTCGATGGCGGAACGCGCGGCGAAACCGGCGCTGTCGGCCTAACGCTGACTGATAGAGACGGCCCCCTCCCGGCCTCCCCCATGAAGGGGGAGGTGAAGAGTCGGGGCTCTGGCTTCGATCGTGCCAAAGACACCGGCGGAGCACCTCCCCCTTCATGGGGGAGGATGGGAGGGGGCCGTCTGCCAGCAGGATGGACGGCTTGCCCAACCCCCTGATGTCTGACAGCTTTGCCCCAACGAGAGCGAAGCTCCTGGGGAGGCCATCACCGTGACTGTCACTGTTTCCACCCGTCGCCGGGTCGGGCGTACCGCGCTCGAACTGCCGGTGTTCGGCTTCGGCGCCGCGCATCTGGGCGAGCTTTACGCCAAGGTGGACGAAGCCCAGTCGCAGGCGACCCTCGCGGCGGCCTGGGATGCCGGGGTGCGCTTCTACGACACCGCGCCCTGGTATGGCCGCGGCCTCTCCGAACACCGCCTCGGCGGCTTCCTGCGTACCCGGCCGCGCAACGAGTTCATCGTCAACACCAAGGTCGGCCGCATCCTCCATCGCCCCGATGACCCCTCGACGTTCAGCACCGCCCCCTGGGCCGGCGGCCTGCCCTTCGAGGTGGAGTTCAACTACACCCATGACGGGGTGATGCGGGCTTATGAGCAGGTGCTGCAGCGCCTCGCGCTCAACACCGTCGATTCCCTCGTCATCCACGACCTCGACACCATGTTCCACAGCCCGGAACAGGTGAGCGGATACCTGAAGCAGCTGACCGATGGCGGTGGGCTCAAGGCCTTGCAGGAACTCAAGGCCGCCGGCGACATCAAGGCGATCGGCGTCGGCAACAACGTGCCCGGCAATCTCGACGAGATGCTCCGTGCCATCGACGTCGATTTCGCCATCGTCGCCATGCCCTACACCCTGCTCGACCAGGGCGTGCTCGATACCTCGATGCAGCGTTGTCTCGATCGCGGCATCAGCGTCATCATCGGCGCCCCCTTCGCCTCGGGCATCCTCGTCACCGGCTCAGGTGCCGGCGCCATGTACGCTTATGGCAAGGCCTCGCCCGAAGTGCAGGCAAAAGTCCGCGGCATCGAGGCGGTGTGCGCGGCGCACCAGGTCAGCATGCCGGTGGCAGCGCTGCAGTTCCCCCTCGCGCACCCGGCGGTGGTCTCGGTGATCCCTGGGGCAGCGAGGCCGTCGGAAGTGCAGCAGAATGTCGCCGCGCTGGAGGTCCGGATCCCGGCGGCGTTCTGGTCGGATCTCAAGGCGCAGGGGTTGCTGGCGGCCAATGCGCCGGTGCCGAACCACTAAAGCCCGCAGTCGGCAACGGGGGCGTCAGCCCGCGTTCAGAGCGTGGGGCACCCCCCTCCCACCGCCTGACGGCGGCACCCTCCCCCGCAAGCGGGAGAGGGACGCCGACTGCGCCATCCAGCTCTAGTCCAACTCCCGCACCCGCAGCGCCAGGTACGGCCGGCTCGGCAGTTCCACCCCGAACGCCGCATCGGCCTTGCCGCCGCGCACCACGTCGCCATGCCGCGTCGGGTGCGGCACCAGTGCGGCGATCCGCTTGGCCGGGGTCACCGTCATCGCCCAGGTGTCGATCAGATCAACCTGATAGTTGCCGTCCACCTTGGGCAGCCCGGTGGTCCACTGGTTGGGCTGGTGCTCACCGAAATAGATGTAGCTGACCTTGCCGTCGCGGGCCCCGGAGATGCGGCTCCATGGCCAGGCGGCGTTGTGCCCCATCGGCGTCAGCCCGTCCCTGGCATCTTCCTCGATGATCGCTCGCAGGAAGCCGATGCGCTTCCAGGCTTCGCCATGGAGCTTGCCGCCCTTGGCCCACCAGATCAGGTCGTCGGGGTCGGCATAGGTCTCGCCATGCCCGGCATAGCCGCCGCGCATCACCGTGGTCCAGAACCGGTGCGTCAGCTCCTCGGCCGTGATGTTCCCCCAGCTCGGCCAGATATTGCCTTCGTATTCCGGCTCGTCGTTGACCACCGGCTTGCCATACTGCTCGCGCCATTCCGGGGTGCGCTTCACATCCCAGTTCTGGATGCACACATGGCTGATCCAGGCCTTGCGATGGTCGAAATTCATCGACTGGTCGCCGTTGTGGATCGACTTCAGGTGCCCGTACGGGTCGTTTTCCTCGAGGATGTGGAAGTAGCGATCCCACTGCGCCACCGGCTTGGTGTCGAGCAGGAAATCGTACTCGTTGGCGAGCGCCCACCAGACGTTGGAATAGGCGCCGAGCCGCGCCGCGAGGTAAGCGACGTAGCGGAAATCCTGCTCCGCCGACATGTTCGAATAGCCCCAGCGGTCATAGGGGTGGAAGATGATCAGGTCGGCCTCGATCCCCATGTCGCGCAACTTGCCCACCTGCTGCTCGAAATGCTGGAACGCTTTGGGATTGGGCCGGTCGAAATCGAGCTTGCCGTCTGCGCCCTTGAGGTAGACGTCCTGCAGCGGCTCGTTGGTGTTGAACGGATAATCCTTGGGGAACACCCCCATGCGGATCTTGTTGAACTTCGCCTTGCCGAGCGTCTCAAGCGTCTCGGCCTGCATCGCCAGCGGCTGGTGCGTCCAGGCATAGCAGGTGGTGCCAAACGGCACATAGGGCGTGCCGTCGGCATGGGCGAAGTGGAACTTGTTCTTCACGGCCACCGGCCCGTGCTGGCCGGGACGCGCCGCGGTGACGGCAAAACTGCCGGTCTTGCCATCGAGCGCAGCGGTCTTCGACCGCGTGCGGAAGGTCCATTCGCCCTCGTGGTCCGGCATGAAGCGCACCCGATAGGTGCCGTCGCCATCGTAGAAGCCGGGCACCCGCACCTCGCGCGAGTGCTGCGCGAATACCGCGTCGAAGCTCACCTCGAGATAGGGGTTACCGTCGGCCGGGCCGGCAAAACTCGCTTCGAAGATGTCGTACTTGGCGGTCATTGGAGGGATCCTCAGTCGATGCGCTTGAACAGCAGCGCCAGATAGGGTTTCGGCTCGAAATGCAGCACGTCGCCGCGCTTGACGCTCTTGGCCAGCAGCGTCTCGGTCATGTTCCAGGTGTCGATCAGCGTCGCCGAGTACTGCTCGTCCGGCGGCACCGCGACGGTCGCCTCGCTCGGCTGGTTCTCGCCCATGTAGCTCAGGTAATAGCGGTGCGGCTGCCCGGCGGTCGGCCACCAGGCCATGGCCGGCGCCCAACCCTCTTCACCTGCCGGCGGCACGAAAAGCTGCTGCAGCACCACATTGTCGAGGCCGCCTTGCGTCGCGATGCGGTAGGCGCCGGTGGATTTGATCGGATCGAGCCCCTCCTCGGGCCCCTCCTCCATGATGCGGCGGAGGAACGCGATGCGTTCAACGCTCTCGCCGATCAGCTTGCCGCCCTTCGCCCACCAGATGGTGTTGCTGTCGTTGTTGAAGGTTTCGCCATGCGTGACGTAGCCGCCATTGACCACCCCATCCCAGAAGCGGCGCACCATCTTCTGGCCACTGATATTGCCCCAGAGCTCGGCGATGGTGCCCTCGTAGCAGCACTCGTCGATCGATACCGGCTTGCCGTATTTCTCACGCCACACCGCCGACATGTTGGCGCTCGAGCGCTGGATCGAAGCGTGGGTGATGCGCGGGTGGTTGTGGTCGTAGAACTTGAAGCAGTTATGCACCGATAGCAGGTGCCCAAAGGGGTCGTTGTCGGCGGTGATGTTGATGAAGCGGTCCCAGTCTTGCGGGGTCTTCTGCGGCATCAGGTCGTATTCGTTCGCCATCGACCACCAGACATTGGGGAAGGCGGCGAGCCGCGCCGTGAGGTAGCGCAGGTACCGGTCATCCTCGGTCGGCGACATGCGCGAAAAGCCCCAGCGGTCATAGGGGTGAAAGACGATCAGGTCGGCTTCGACCCCGATCTCGGCGAGCTCGGTGATGCGCTGTTCGAGATGCCGGAAGTATTCGGGCTCGAACTGGGTGAAGTCGAACTTCCAGCCGTATTTGTCGGCCCCGGCAAAGCTGCCGTCCCACTTGCTCTTGCCTGAAGTCACCAGCTTGAACGGATACCGCTCAGGCTCGTTCTCGTTGTAGCGATAGTGCTTGGGGAACACGCACATGCGGATCTTGGTGAAGGGCGCCGCGGCCAGGGTTGCAAGCGTCTCCTCCTCCAGCGCATCGCCCTGCAGGTTCCACACATAGGCCGTGGTGCCGATATTGATGTAGCGGGTGCCGTCGGCGTAGCGGAAATGATGCCGATTGGCGACGCGCACCGGGCCGTGATGGTTCGGCAGCGCAGGGCCGACCTCGAACGTGCCCGAGATGTGGTCGAGGGCGGGCGCACTGCTGCGCGTCTCGTAGCTCCACGCCCCCGTGGTGTCGGGCAGGAAGCGCAGCTTGTAGACGCCATCGCCGTCATAAAAGCCGTTGACCCGCACCTCGCGCTCGCCTTGTCGGAAGCTGGCGGTGAGCGTGACGTCGAGGAACGGGTTGCCAGTGGAGGGACCGGTAAAGCTCAGCTCGTAGGTCGCCCAAAGCGAGGCGGCGGTGGTGGTCATCTGCAACAATCCATTGGAACTAGAAGTTGAGCACTCTCGCTCCCCTCCCCCTTGAGGGGAGGGGTGGGGGGTGGGGGTGGTGCGGTTCAAGAGCCGATGGACCCCCACCCCCAACCCCTCCCCTCAAGGGGGAGGGGAGCGAGAGGCCGGTGGACAAGAACTCACGCCGCCACCTTCCGCGACCGCCAGCGGCTTTTGGTCGTCGGGATCGAGCTCAGCAGCAGTTTTGTGTAATCGTGCTGCGGGTCGCCCATCACTTGCCGGGCGTCGCCGAACTCCACCACCACGCCCTTGTTCATCACCGCCACGTAGTCCGAGATGTAGTAGGCGGTGGCGAGGTCGTGGGTGATGTAGAGGAAGCTCCGGCCGGCCTCGTCGCGCAGCTGCTTGAACAGGTTGATGATGATCATCCGGCGCGACGCGTCGATCATCGACACCGGCTCGTCCGCGACGATCAGCTTGGGGTTGGGGATCAGCGCTCGCGCCACCGAGATACGCTGCAGCTCGCCGCCCGAGAACTGGTTGGTGTATTTGCCGCGCACCGCCTCGTACTTGAGCCCGACGCTCGCGAGCGCCGCAGCCACCGCCGCCTCCGCCTGGGCGCCATCCATGCCGCCGACCCGCCGCGCCGTTTCATGCAGGTACGCATCGACCGGCCGGTAGCGGCTGAACGCCTCGAACGGGTTCTGGAAGATCGGCTGCACCAGCCCGAGGAAAGCATGCTTGGAAACCGCAGCCCCTTTGCCGGCAACCACCTGGTCGTAGACGATGGCCCGCCCCGAGCTCGGGGTTTCGAGCCGCAGCAGCGTCTTGGCCAAGGTGGTCTTCCCTGAGCCCGATTCCCCGACCACCGCGATCACCACCGGCTTGTCGCTCTCGACGCTGATATTGACCTCGTTCAGCGCCTTGATCTGCCGCGAGCGCACCAGCCCGCCCTGCCGGTAGACCTTGTTGAGCCCTTCGGTCTTGAGAATGACAGTCATGCCGCAACTCCCACGCTGGGTCGCGCCATGAAATGCCCCGGCTTCACCTCGATCAGCTCCGGCTCCACCCGGTAGGCACGGTCGCCCCCTGCCCCGGCAAGGCTCGCCAGCACGCCGCGCATGCTGTCGTCGCCAATGGTGGGCAGCGAGTCGATCAGCATCTTGGTGTAGGGGTGCTGGGGGTCGGCGAAGACGCTTTCGGTATCGCCATATTCGACCACCCGGCCGGCATACATGATCAGCATCTTGTGGGTGACCTGGTAGTGGACGCCCATGTCGTGCGAGACGACGAGGATGGTGTTGCCCATCAGCTCCTGCACTTCCATCAGGAGCAGCAGGATTTCCTTCTGCACCACCACGTCGAGCGCCGTGGTCGGCTCGTCCGCGATGATCAGCTCGGGCTGGAAGAAGGTGGCAAGCGCGATCATCACCCGCTGCCGCATGCCGCCCGACAGCTGGTGCGGGTAGGAATCCATCGCCTCGGCCGGTAGGCCGAGCTTGCCGATATACTCGCGGGCTCGCTCCAGCACCCGCTTCTTGTTGCTGTCGGTGCCGGGGAAATCGGTGAACTGGTCGCGGATGCGGATCACCGGGTTCAGCGAGTTCATCGAACTCTGCGGGATGTAGGAGATGGATTTGAACCACTCCCGGCGGATGTTTTCCGTCGTCACTGGCCGGCCGTCGCTGCCGGTCATGCCGTATTCGATGCTGCCGCCCGAGAGCGCCATCGGCGAGCCGATATCGCCATAGATCGCCTTCATCAGCGTGGACTTGCCGCAGCCGGATTCCCCGGCAATGCCGACGATCGAACCATCCGGAATGGTGAGGGTGACGCCGTTGACGGCCTCGATCACCCGGTTGCCGATGCGATAGCTGATCCTGAGATCATTGAGCTTGATCATGCGACACCCCGCTTGCTGGCGAATGCGGCGTTGAAGCCGGTCGAGGTCAGGAACAACCCGAGGAACAACAGGATCGAGGCGACGATCGGCGCCACCAGCCAGGGGTAATTGCCGGTGAACAGCGCGTTGTAGTTGAGCGCCCAGAAGATGATCGAACCGAGCGTCGGCACTTCCACCTTCGAAAGCCCGATCACCGCCAGTGTCGCCTCGGTATTCACCGCGAAGAGGATCGTGTTGATGAACCCCACCACCATGTAGGCGGAAACGTACGGGAAGATTTCCCTGACGATGATCGCCACCGTGCCGGCGCCCGAGAACCGCGCCATGTTGATGAATTCGCGTTCGCGAAGCGACAGCGCCATCGAGCGGATGGTGCGGGCGCCCCAGGCCCAGCCGAACACCACGATGATCAGCCCCACCGTGAGGAACGAGCTGTTGCCGCGGATCACCGCGCCCAAAATGATCAGGATCGGCAGCAGCGGGATGGTGATGAAGCTGTCGACCACCAGCATCACCACGCGCTCGTAATTGCCCCCGATATAGCCGGCGCTGAGCCCCACCGCGGTGGAGATGATGGTGACGCCGATGCCGACCAGGACGCCGAGGATCAGCGAGTTGCGGATGGCGAACACCAGGAACCAGAAGATGTCCTGCCCGATGGCATTGGTGCCGAGCAGGTGCTCGCCCGACATCGGCATGTTCTTCAAATACGTCGCCTGCAGCGACGGATCGGCCGGCGAGAAGAACGGCAACACGATCGAGCCGACCACGAAGATGGTGATCAGGCTCAGGCCGATGGCGAGCCGCGTATTGAGCAGCCACAGCAGGCTGTCGCGGCGCTTCGTTGCCGGCGTGGCCGGGATCGTGGCGGCACCGGCCGCCGAGGGGCTGTCGGTCGTCATTTGTGGCGGATCCGCGGATCGAGGAGGGGATAGATGAGGTCGATGATCAGCCCGGCCGTGGCGACGGCGATGATCGAGATGGCGATGGCGCCGTAGAGCACGTTGTAATCGCCGCCGCTCGCCGCGGTGCGCATGATCAGCCCGACGCCCGGATAGGAGAACAGCATCTCGGTGAGCAGCGCGCCGTTGAACACCGTGCCCAGCGACAGCGCCAGCGCCGTCACCTGCGGCAGCATGGCGTTGCGGAACACGTAGCGCACCATGCGGGTCCAGTTGGAGGCGCCCTTCAGCCGGGCATAGGTGACATAGGGCTCCTCGGTGGTCGCCACCGCCAGCGCCTTCATCGAAAGGATGTTCCAGCCGAACCCGGCCAGCACCAGCGTCAGCGCCGGCAGCAGCGAGTTGAAGATCACCATGCCGAATTTCTGCGGCGTCATCTGCCCGACCGGGAAGGTCGGCGACAGCGGGAAGATCGGGAAGATATAGGCGAGCAGCAGGATCACGCTGACCGCGAGGATGTAATAGGGGATCGGGTAGAGCAGGATCCCCACCACCTCGAGGATGGTCGCCGCCTTCTTGCTGTGGAAGTACCCCGCCACCAGCCCGACCATGTTGCCGAGCAGCCAGGCGATCAGCGTCGAGATCAGCAGCAGCCCCAGCGTCCAGGGCAGCGCGTTGAAGATCATCTGGCTGACCGGCTGCGGGTAGTAGGTGAAGCTCGGCCCGAAATCGAAATGCAGCACCACCCGCTCGAGATAGCTCAGGTACTGGCTGAACAGGTCGCCCTTCAGCCCGTAGAGCTGCTCGAGATTGGCGCGCAGTTGCACGATGTCGTCGGCCGTCAGCGCGCCGCTGGCCCGCGCCTGGATCTGGCCGATATAGCCGTCGATCGGGTTGGCCGGCATCAGCCGCGGCAGCAGGAAGGTGATCGTCAGCCCGATGAACAGGACCGCGAAATAGAGGCCAACACGCTTGGCCACATATTGCAGGACACCCATTGGCCCACCTGCTCCGAGAACGAGAAAAGGGAATGGGGCGGCCGGGAGGAAAGCCACCCCATCTGAACCGGCGCTTACTTGCCGGTCGGTTCGATGTTGACGATCGTCTTCTTGAACGACGACCACCAGGTGTAGGGGGCGGCGTAGAAGTTCGACTGCTTGGGGTAGTTCTTCCAATAGGTCGAATTGGTCGGGATCGTCGTCGGGATGTTCATCAGGTTGATGAGCTGCATCCCGCTGGTCAGCTTCTTGGCGATCTCGATGCCGTTGGCGACGAACGGCTCCGAGCCGATCTCGAGGCTCTTTGAATCCTGCACCAGCTTGAAGATCTCGGGGTCGGTGACGCGGATATAGTTGCCCTGCAGCGGCTCGTTGGAGTCACCGGGCTTGACGAAGGCGTCGCTGAACGAGTTCCAGCTGTTGAACCAGTTGGAATTGTAGGTGCACGAAGTCGACCAGTTGACCATCAGGTCGAGCTTGGCGTTGGTGTTCTGCACCGTGGTGAACTCGCCATTGTCGGCCTGCCGGGCAGTGACGTTGAACCCGGCCTTCTTCCAGCTGTCGGCGATCGAGAAGCCGGTACGCTGCATCACCTTGTTCCAGTCGGCCGGGATGACGAAGTCGAGCGCCCACGGCGAGCCGTCAGGCTTGGTGTAGAAGCCGTCGGCGCCCTTCTTGATGCCGACCGAGCCGAGCAGCTTTTCGGCTTCCGCCGGATCGTACTTCCACCAGCCCTGGCCAAAGCCCTGCTTCACCGCATCGCCGGTGGGCAGGTCGGCTTCCGGAATGCCCTGCGCCTTCAGCGCTGCCACCATGCCGTCGCCGAAGCCGGCGTCGAACGGCTTGTAGCCGTCGGAGAGGGTCAGCCCGTTCAGGAACTCCAGCATCGGCTGGTAGAATACCGGGTCGGTGATCGGCGTATCGGCCATCGGCAGCGCCGAGGCCTTGAACTGCCCGCTCACCGCGCTGATCGCCACCTGCTGCAGGTTGACGGTGAGCGCCAGCGCCCAGCGCACCTCGGGCAGGTCGTAGGGCGACTTCTGCTGGTTGAAATAGATGCCGTACGAGCAGGCATCGTTCATGTCGTGGTACGGCAGCGTCGGCGAGAAGGTTTCGATCGCCGGGTTGCGCGCCTTGGCGGCGGCAATCGAATCCGGGCTCATGAAGGTGTCGACGTCGTACTGGTTCTGGACGAACGCCAGGGTGCGCGTCTCTTCAGCGCCGAAATCCTTGTAGAGCACGTATTTCGGCTTCGGCGTCCCGAGGTTTCCCCAGCCCGACCGCTGCCAGTCGTCGCGCAGTTCCCACAGCTGCCAGAAGCCGTTGGGGTCGAATTCCTTGATCTTGTACGGCCCGAGCGTCACCGCATTGGTGTTCTTGAAGGTGACGACATTGTCGCCCTGCCCTTCGAAGATGTGCTTGGGCACCGGCACGAACAGCGAGCCCCAGGTATAGACGCCCAGCACCGTCTGGAAATCGTAGGCCGGGCTCACCGTCTCGATGTCCATGGTGTAGTTGTCGACCTTGGACCAGCTACCTTCCTTCACGTAATTGGTGGTGCGGGCGACGAAGGTCAGCTTGTCCTTGTACTTGAAGGACGTATCGAGCGTGTAGATCAGGTCGTCGACGGTGAACTCGACCCCATCGCTCCAGAACACGCCGGGGCGGATCTTGATGCGGAACTTGGTGTGCTCGGGGTTGAGCACTTCCACCGGGCCGGCGGCGAGCTCGGGGTAGGATTGGCCCGTTGCCGTATCCATCTCCCACAAGAAGCTCCAGCCCAGCTCGCGGAAGCCGCGCCAGATTGCATACTGGTTGAGCGGGTTCTGCACATCGGGGTTGGCCGATTTGCCGTCGAAGGTCTGCACGATCAGCGTCTCGTTGCGGGGCGTGCCCACATCGGTCATTTCCTGCGCGTAGCTGGCGCCTGCCAGCAGCAGGCCCGCCAGCGGGGCCAGCACGTATCGGCCAAGCCGTACCATTCTCCGTGTCCTCCTCGTTGCCTGGATCGCCGCCCGCTCGGGGCCGTCGCGTCCGGGATTGAACCTCGTGGTGGCTGACCCTTGCGCGCGCCGTGCCGTCAGCCGGCTCGCGCCGTCCGCACACCAGTCGCCGTGATCGAAGGGCTCCTCACCTGCTCCCCTGCGCCCTCCTTCCGGAAGGCGCATATCGCAAACAGACGAGTTCTGTCTGTTTCGCTTTGCTTGCGATTAATGAGGATTACGGAGGTATCGAGCGCAAGTCAATGCCGATTCTCGTCGAGTTCAGCAGGATCGCGCCGCGCCCGCACCGCTTTCAGCAGCCGTGCAGCCATAGGACAACGCCGTGCCTGATTGGCACGGCGTCGCTAACAGATTGTCAGATTTAGGCTATTTCAGCGGGCGATGATCAGCTCGATGCCGCGGCGCTCGAACTCGCGAGCGTCCTCGTCGCGGATCCCGTCATCGGTGATAAACGAATGAATCACATCCAAAGTGCCAAGCCGCGTGAACGAAGTGCGGTTGATCTTGGTCGAATCCGCCACCAGGTAGACGTGCTGCGCCGCCTTGATCATTGCCTGCTTGAGCTGCAGGTCGGCGAAGCTCGGGTAGGTCAGCCCGGCCTCGAGCGACACCCCGGCGGTGGCGAGGAACAGCTTGCCCGAGAGGATATCGCGGAAATACTCCACCGACTTGTCGCCGCTCAGCGACAGGGTCGGCGCCTTGAACTGGCCGCCCGGCATGTGCACGGCAAAGCCCGGCACCGCGCCGAGGATCAGCGCGATGTTGAGTGCGTTGGTGATCACCGTCAGCTCGCGCCGCTGCAACAGCCCATGCGCCACCTCGGTGGTGGTCGAGCCGGCATCGAGGATGATGGTCTCGCCATCGCCGACCAGCGACGCCGCGCGCACCCCGATCTTGCGCTTTTTGTCCATGTTCTCAAGATGTTGCAGGCTCAGCGTCTCGACCTGCCGCGGCAGCGTCTTGAGGAACGCTCCGCCATGCTCGCGTGAGATGTAGCCATCGGCCTCCAGCCGCTCGAGATCCTGCCGGATTGTCGCTTCGCTGACCTCGAAGGCCGCCGACAGGTCGCGCACCCGGGCGCTCCCCTCTTCCTGCAGCCACTCGAGAATCTTGCGCCGCCGCGGCTCGGCCAACAGCCCGCTCAGCGTGCCGGCGTCGACGCCGCTCCCCGCCTTGCGATCCTGCCGGCGGATGCTCTTCTGCTCGTTCATCTCTAGCGCGCACCTCTGCTCCACCGCCGGCAAAATACCGTGGCGCCGGGCTTTTCCGCAACCTGCGCATCCCGGTTTCCACCTTTGGATAACCCGGTTTCCACTTCGGATATCTAGCGACTATACGCCAAACGAAACCATTCGCAAATTTTCGATAGTGACGAGTGACGAATGATGCGTTATCTGTCGCGACAAGGAGGCAGGGAGAACCGCGCCGCGATGACGGCCCGCACAGCCCCCGCCCATGGTTGAGGAGACTAACGTGACATCCGCCGCGTCCGCCGGTCTGGCAAACGATCCTGTCGCGCTGATTGCCGACAAAGCGCTGTGGATCCGCCGGCGCAGCTTCCAGATGGTCTATGAGGCCCAGCTCGGCCACCCCGGCGGCGATTTCAGCGCCGCCGATATCCTCGCGACCCTGTATTTCGGCGTGCTGCGCCACGATCCCAGCAACCCGCGCGACCCCGGCCGCGACCGCTTCGTGATGAGCAAGGGCCACTGCACCGGCGCCTTTTATGCCGCGCTCGCCGCCGCCGGGTTCTTCCCCGAAGCGCAGCTCACCACCTACATGCAGCCACTTTCGAAGCTCAACGGCCACCCCAACCGCAACTACCTTCCGGGGGTCGAAACCAATACCGGCCCGCTCGGCCACGGCCTGCCGGTTGCCACCGGCATTGCCATTGCCGGCCAGATCGACAATGCCGAGTTCCGCACCTTCGTGCTCACCGGCGATGGCGAGTTGCAGGAAGGCAGCAACTGGGAAGCGGCGCTCACTGCCGGGCATCGGAAGCTCGAGAACCTGACGCTGATCATCGATCGCAACCGCCTGCAGCAGGGCGCCCGCACCGAAGAGACGGCGGCGCTCGACCCGCTCGACGACAAGTGGCGCGCCTTCGGCTGGCATGTCGAAGTGCTCGATGGCCACGACCACCGCGCTCTCTATGAGGCGTTGAGCAAGTCGCCCAAGGGCCGCGGCAAGCCGCTCTGCATCATCGCCAACACGTTCAAAGGCAAGGGCGTCAGCTTCATGCACGACAATGTCGCCTGGCACCACGGCGTGCCCAACAAGGACCAATACGAACAAGCCATGCGGGAACTTGCCTGATGAGCGCCGCCGCCCCTCAACCCGCCGGCTGGCACGATTGCCGCGACACCTTCTCGAAAACCGTCGAGGCGCTGGCCGAAGCCGACCCGCGCATCGTCACCGTGGTGAGCGACAGCGTCGGCTCGTCCAAGCTGGTCAATTTCAGGAAGCGCTGGCCCGAGCGCATGGTCAATGTCGGCATTGCCGAGCAGACCGTGGTGGCAGTCGGCGCCGGCCTCGCCAATGGCGGCAAGATCCCCTTCGTTTCGGCCGCTGCCTGCTTCCTCACCGCCCGGGCGATGGAGCAGATCAAGGCCGATATCGCCTACACCAATGTCAACGTGAAGCTGATCGGCCAGTCGAGCGGCATCGCCTATGGCGAGCTCGGCCCCACCCACCATTCCATCGAGGACATGGCCTGGCTGCGGCTGCTCAACAATCTCACCTTGATTGTCCCCTCCGACCCCTGGGAGACCGAGCAGGCGATCCGCGCCGCCGCCGCCCTCGATGGCCCGGTGTTCATCCGGGTGAGCCGCATGCCGGTGCCCGACTTGCCGCGCTCCAACGCCCGCTTCGAGATCGGTAAGGCCGAAACCCTGCGTGAGGGCGATGATCTCGCCATCATCGCCAATGGCGTGATGGTGCACCGGGCCCTCGCCGCCGCCGAGGCGCTCGCCGCCGAGGGCATCGCAGCCCGCGTCATCAACATGTCGACGGTGAATCCGCTCGACGAAGCGACCATCCTCGACGCGGCGAAAACCGGCGCTGTCGTCACCGTCGAAGAGCACTCGGTCCGCGGCGGGCTGGGCGGTGCGGTAGCCGAGGTGCTGGCGACGCACGATCCGGTGCCGATGCGCATCCTCGGCTTCCCCGGCTTCCTGCCCACCGGCTCGGCCGACTGGCTGCTCGAGCATTTCAACCTCAACGCCGCCGGCATCGCCGACGCCGCCCGCCAGTTGCTTGCCCGCAAATGAGCAACGGGCTGATCCTCGCCATCGACCAGGGCACCACCAACACCAAGGCCCTCGCCTTCGACGCCGAGGGCCGGGTGGTGGCCAGTGCGTCGGTGCCGATGGCAGTCAGCTATCCGCAGCCCGGCTGGGCCGAGCAATCGGCCACCGATATCTGGCACAGCGTCCTGTCGGTTATCGCCGAGGTGGTCGCCAAGGTCGGTCCCGACATGGACGCCCTGGCGATCTCCAACCAGCGCGAAACCATCGTGGTGTGGGACAGCCGCACCGGCCAGCCCATCGCCCCGGCAATCCTCTGGCAATGCCGCCGCTCGGCTCCCGCCTGCGCCGCCATCCGCGCCGCCGGGCATGGCGCACTGATCGAGGCGCGCACCGGGCTCGGCATCGATCCGCTGTTCCCGGCAGCCAAGCTTGCCTGGATCCTCGACCACGTCTCCGGCGCGCGCGAGGCCGCTGCCTCCGACCATCTGCGGGCCGGCACCATCGATGCCTGGCTGCTCTGGAAGCTCACGGGCGGCGAGCACGCCACCGACCATTCCAACGCTTCGCGCACCCAGCTGTTCAATACCGAGGCCTTGGCCTGGGACGACGAGCTGGCCCGCATCTTCAACGTGCCCCTGAGCCTCTTGCCGAAGGTCCGCCCCTCCGACAGCGCCTTCGGCACGATCATCTATGGCGTCTCCGCACTGGCCGCGGGAGTACCGGTGCATGCCATGATCGGCGACTCGCATGCGGCTTTGTTCGGCCACGGCGTGCGCGAGCCGGGCACGGTCAAAGCCACCTACGGCACCGGCACCTCGCTGATGACCCTGACTTCGGGCCGCATCATGAGCCGCAGCGGCCTCTCCTCGACCATTGCCTGGAGCACCGGCGCCGGCGTCGCCTATGCGCTGGAGGGCAATATCTCGGTCTCCGGCCAAGCCGTCGCCTTCATGGGCAGCCTGCTCGGCCTCGCCGATCCCGCCGCCGTCGCCGAACTGGCTGCCACGGTGCCCGACAGCAATGGCGTGATCTTCGTGCCGGCTTTGGTCGGGCTCGGCGCTCCCTACTGGGATCCGGACGCCCGCGGCAGCGTCTCGGGCCTGTCGCTCGGCACCACCCCGGCGCATCTGGCGCGCGCCGCCGTCGAGGCCATCGCCTTCCAGGTTACCGACGTCTTCACTGCCATGGAAACCGATCTCGGCCAGCCACTGGCTCGGCTCTCGGCCGATGGCGGCGCGGCCCGCAACGATATGCTGATGCAGTTCCAGGCCGACCTGCTCGACCGCCCGGTGCTGCGCGGCGAGCTGCCCGAGGTCAGCGCCGCCGGCGCCGCCCTGCTCGCCGCCACCGGCCTTGGCCGCAACACCACGCGCGCCAGGAAGTCCGAGCGAGAATTCACCCCGCAGATGTCCGCAGCGCACCGCAAAGCCGCGCTCTCGGCCTGGCTGAGCGGCGTCGGCCGCGTGCTGCAGCAGGGCCCCATTACCTGAACCAGAACAATTCGAGGGAGAAACACGAGATGAGCAAGCTGCGCTTCGGAGCCGGCATCTGGCATTTCGCCACCTATGTCGATCGCTATGCCACCGACGGCTATGGCGAACCCCGCAACGTCATCGAGGCGATCGATCTCGCCGGCAAGGTGCGCGACCTGAGCGTCGTCGACATCAACTACCCGTTCTTCGGCGGCGAGTTCTCCAACGCCGAGATCAAGGCAGCGCTCGACCGCAACAAGCTCGGCGTCATCGGCATCACCCCCGAGATCTACACTCGCGAGTTCCGCAAAGGCGCCTTCACCAATCCCGATCCCGGCATCCGTCGGCGCGCCCATGAGCTGATCACCGAGGCCGCCCAGGTGGTGCGCGATTTCGGCGCCGACTATGTAAAACTCTGGCCGGGCCAGGATGGCTGGGACTACCCGTTCCAGGTCGATCACGGCGCCTTGTGGAAGAACTCGCTCGACGGCGTCGGCCGGCTCGCCTCGGAGAATCCCGACCTCAAGTTCGTCATCGAGTACAAGCCGCGCGAACCGCGCGTCCATATGAGCTTCGACTCGCTGGCGCGGACGCTGCTCGGCATCGAGAAGATCGGCCTCCCCAATGTCGGCATCCTCCTTGATTTCGGCCACGCCATTTTCGGCGGCGAATCCGCCGCGGATTCAGCGCAGATGGCGATCGACTACGGCCGGCTGTTCGGCATGGACGTGAACGACAATTACCGCTCCTGGGACGACGACCTGGTGGCCGGCAGCCTCCACCCGATCGAGCTGTTCGAGTTCTTCCACGTCTTGCGCAAGAACAACTGGGACGGCGTCTGGCAGCTCGACCAGTTCCCGTTCCGCGAAGACAGCGTTGCGACCGCCGACCACGCCATCGACTTCCTCAAGGCCGTGGATCGCGGGCTCGAAGCGCTGGATTTGAAGGCCCTGCGCAAAGCGCAGGAGGATCACGACGCCATCACCGCACTGCGGATTGCCCAGAAGGCGCTGTTCGGAGCGTTCTGAGAGCCACCGGCCACTCAGCGATCCTCCCCCGCCCCGCGGGGGAGGATGTCCGACTGCACGTTCAGTCCCCCACCTCCGCCACCACATCCACCTGCGTCTCGCCCTTGGGGAACAGCAGCGGCGCCATGGCGAAGCCGACGATGGTGAGGATCACCATGCCCCACCCCGCCACCGCCTTGTGCTTTTCGATGAAACCGTTGGCCACCGGGCCGAAGAAATAGAACAGGCCGCAGGGCACGAAATAGCGGATGCCGCGGCCGATCAGCCCGAACAGCACGAAGGTCCAGAGGTCGAGCCCGGCGACGCCGCTGGTAATGGTGATCACCTTGTAGGGGATCGGCGACAGCGCGCCGACGAGAATCATCAGCGGACCATTGTCGTTGAAGCTCTGGGTCAGCGACGCAAAGCCCTCGCCGGCTCCGTAGAAATCGATGATGGCGCGGCCGATGGTGTCGAACAGGAAGTAGCCGATGGCATAGCCGGCGAGCCCGCCCGTCACCGAGGAGACGGTGCAGATCGCCGCCAGCCGCCAGGCCCTCAGCCGGTCGGCAATGATCATCGGCGCCAGCATGATCTCGGGGAAGATCGGCAGGATCATCGCCTCGAGAAAGCACAACAGCGCCAGGATCGGCTCGGCCAGCCGGTGTTTGGTGGCAGCCTTCAGCCGATCATAGAGCCTGGGGCGGGCAGGTGCGGCTTCGGTCATCGTCCCTCCTGGTTTGATTCGGCCGACCGTAACCGCGGTGGTTCTGACGGACGGAACACTTCTTTGTCAGGTGGGCACCGGCCTCTCCTTGATCCTCCCCCGCCCCGCGGGGGAGGATCACCGCACTGCCAGTGCCTCCCAACCGGACAAGTGGCCGCACCGACAAATGGGGCACTTTTCATCCGCGCCGACGCCACCTATACCCAATGGACACGCTGAGCTGAGGACGGGACGCTGCCGGGGATTTCGCCTGACGTCGCATTGGGAACATTGTGCGCCTTGCCATTTCTGGCATGCGTCCTCGCCTATGCCTTGCAGGGCCGATTAGCCTCAGGAGCCGTCTACGTAGCGGGCGGCGTTGCCGCCCTGCTCTTCCTTGTCACCCTGCTGCTGTTCCCGCAGGTCGCCGATGGCGGCGTGCTGGCCTACCGCATCGAGTGGATCCCGCAGCTCGGGCTCAACCTGACGCTGCGCCTGGATGGCCTCGCCTGGCTGTTCTCGGTGCTGATCACCCTGATCGGCCTGCTCGTCGTCCTCTATGCGCGCTACTACATGTCGCCGCAGGATCCGGTGGCGCGGTTCTATGCGCTGCTGCTCGCCTTCATGGGGGCGATGCTCGGGCTCGTGCTCTCGGGCAACATCATCCAGCTCGCGGTGTTCTGGGAGCTGACCAGCCTCGTCTCGTTCCTGCTCATCGGCTACTGGTACCACCGCGGCGCCGCCCGCGACGGTGCCCGCATGGCGCTGATCGTCACCGGCATGGGTGGCCTGGCGCTGTTCGTCGCCATGCTGCTGATCGGCCATATCGTCGGGAGCTACGAGCTCGACGACGTGCTGGCCTCCGGCAAGACCCTGGTCGAAAGCCCGCTCTACCCGGTGACGCTGATCCTGTTCCTCGTCGCCGCCTTCACCAAGAGCGCGCAGTTCCCGTTCCAGTTCTGGCTGCCCAACGCCATGACGGCGCCGACCCCAGTCTCGGCCTACCTCCACTCGGCGACCATGGTGAAGGCCGGCGTGTTCCTGCTCACCCGCTTCTGGCCGGTGATGTCGGATTCCGAGCTGTGGTTCGCCATCGTCACCTATACCGGCCTCGCAACACTGATCTTCGGGGCGGCCGCCGCCCTGTTCCAGCGCGATCTCAAGGGCCTGCTCGCCTATTCGACCATCAGCCATCTCGGCCTCATCACCACGCTCCTCGGCATGGGTACGCCGCTCGCCGCCGTGGCGGCGATCTTCCACATCGCCAACCACGCCACCTTCAAGGCGTCGCTGTTCATGGCGGTGGGCATCATCGACCACGAGACCGGCACGCGCGATGTCAGGAAGCTCAGCGGCCTGTGGCGGCTGATGCCGTTCACCTCCACCTTCGCCATCATCGCCAGCGGCGCCATGGCCGGGGTGCCGCTGCTCAACGGCTTCCTCTCCAAGGAGATGTTCTTCACCGAGACGGCGGAGTTCCACCCCGACATCTTCGTCAACTACTCGCTGCCGATCGGCGCTACCATCGCCGGCATGCTGAGCGTCGCCTACTCGATCAAGTTCGTGCATGGCGTGTTCTTCGGCCCACCGCCCACCGAGCTCGACCGCGTGCCGCACGAGCCACCGGCGCTGATGCGCCGGCCGATGGAACTGCTGGTGGTGGTCTGCCTTGCCGTCGGCATCATCCCCGGCATCACCATCGGACCGTTCCTCGCCGCGGCGGTCACGTCGGTGCTGGGCGCCGAAACGCCCTATTACAGCCTCTCGGTCTGGCACGGCTTCAACTGGCCGCTGCTGATGAGTTTCATCGCCATGCTCGGCGGCGCGGTGATCTACATCCCCTATTACCGGCGCTTCCGCGATGTCGACGGGCTGCCGGTCCTCACCCGCTTCCGCGGCCAGCGCATCTTCGAGCGCCTGCTGCTCAACGCCACCAACAAGTGGTCGCCGAGCTTCCTGAAACTGTTCAGCACGCAGCGGCTGCAGCCGCAGGTCTTCATCGTGGTGCTCCTGGCGCTCGCCGCCGGAGTTGCTGCCGGCTGGGCCCGCATGGGTAACCTGCCGCTGCCCGCAAGCTTCGATCCGGTGCTCGGCCTCGTCTGGCTGCTGGGCGGCATCAGCGCCATTGCCGCGGCGCAGCAGGCGAAGTTCCACCGCCTCGCCGCGATGATCCTGATGGGCGGCGCCGGCCTAGCCACCTGCATCACCTTCGCCTGGCTCTCGGCCCCCGACCTGGCGCTGACCCAGCTGCTGGCCGAAATCGCCACCACGGTGCTGATCCTGCTCGGCCTGCGCTGGCTGCCCAAGCGCCTGCCGGTGCCGGAAGACCTGACGGTGAAGATGCGGCTGAGGCGCCTGCGCGATGTCGGCCTCGCCGTCTTGGTGGGGCTGGGCGCGGCGCTCGCGAGCTATGCCGTAATGACCCGCACGGCCCCGCCGGGCATTTCGGAGTTCTTCCTCAAGAACGCCTATACCGAGGGTGGCGGCACCAACGTGGTCAACGTCATGCTGGTGGATTTCCGCGGCTTCGACACCATGGGCGAAATCACCGTGCTCGGCATCGTGGCGCTGACCGTCTTCGCCCTGCTGCGCCGCTTCCGCCCGGCGGTCGACAGCGCCGATCGGCCCGAACAGCAGCGCCTGCTCGACGGCAATGCCGAGGGCCAGCGCGTCGCCGACGATTTCCTGCGCATCCCCTCGCTGATCATGACCTGGCTGTTCCCGGTGGTGATCGCCATCGCCATCTACATGCTGCTGCGCGGCCACGACCTGCCGGGCGGCGGCTTCATCGCCGGCATCATCATGTCGCTGGGCTTCATCCTGCAGTACATGGCGCATGGCACCCGCTGGGTCGAAGAGCGGCTGCGCGTGCTGCCGGTGCTGTGGATCGGCTGGGGCTTGCTGCTCGCCATGCTCACCGGCCTCGGCGCCATGGCGCTGGGCGCGCCGTTCCTCACCTCGGCCTTCGCCTATGCCGAGATCCCGCTGATCGGCAAGATCCCGATGGCGACGGCATTGCTGTTCGACCTCGGCGTCTTCGCGCTGGTGGTGGGCGCCACCGTGCTCATGCTGATCGCCCTGGCGCACCAGTCGATCCGCCGGCCCAAGCCCGCCGGCCCGGCCAACCCCAGGGAACGGGGAGGCCTCGCGAAATGGAACTGATCCTTGCGGCCGCCATCGGCATCCTCGCCGCCTCCGGCGTCTACCTGATCCTTCGCCCCCGCACCTTTCAGGTGATCATCGGGCTGTCGCTGATTTCGTACGCGGTGAACCTGTTCATCCTCGCCATGGGCCGGCTGCGCATGGATGCCGCCCCCATCCTCGATGGCGCCAATGCCAATCCGGCCGACTATGTCGATCCGGTGCCGCAGGCCCTGGTGCTCACCGCCATCGTTATCGGCTTTGCCATGACGGCCTTGTTCCTCGTGGTGCTGCTGGCCGCTCGCGGTTTGACCGGCAACGACCATGTCGATGGAAAGCTCGACTGATGGCCGAGCTCAACCACATCGCCATCCTGCCCATCCTCGTGCCGATGGCGGCGGTGATCGCCAACCTGCTGCTCGGCAACCTCCGCTCGGTTAGCCGGGTGAGGCTCAATCTCGCCTTTTCCGTCGCCTCGCTGCTGGTGGCGATCCTGCTGCTGGTGGTGCTGGCGCGGTCGGATGGGAGCCTCGCAGCCGTCTATCCGCTCGGCAATTGGCCGGTGCCGTTCGGCATCGTGCTCGTCGCCGATCGCCTCGCGGCGGTGATGGTGCTCGTCACTTCGATCCTGTCGCTCGCCGCCCTGGTCTATGCTTCGGCGCGCTGGCACAGCCGCGGCGCCAACTTTTTCCCGCTGTTCCATGCCCTGACCATGGGGCTCAACGGCGCCTTCCTGACCGGCGACCTGTTCAACCTGTTCGTCTTTTTCGAACTGCTGCTCGCCGCCTCCTATGGCCTGGCGCTGCATGGCGGCGGCCGCAACCAGGTGAAGGCGGCGCTGCACTACATCGCCATCAACCTCGTCGCCTCGTTCCTGTTCCTCATCGGCGTGGCGCTGATCTATGCCACCACCGGCACGCTCAACATGGCCGATATCGCCCGCGCCGTGCCGCTGATCGCCCCCGACGATCGCGGGCTGTTCGATGCCGGCGCCGCCGTGCTGGGGGTCGCCTTCCTGATCAAGGCCGGCTCCTGGCCGCTGCATTTCTGGCTGCCGCGCACCTATTCCTCCGCCGCGCCACCCGTCGCCGCCCTGTTCGCAGTGATGACCAAGGTGGGGTTCTACGCCATCCTCAGGCTCTGGACCCTGGTGTTCGCCAATGCCTCAGGCCCGGAACTGGCGTTCGGGCAGAACGTGCTGCTGGTGCTGGGGCTCGCCACCATCGCCTTCGGCAGCATCGGCGCGCTCTCCAGCAAGGCGCTCGACCGGCTGGCGAGCTACCTGATCCTGGTCTCGGCCGGGACCCTGCTCCTCGCCGTCGGCTACAACGCGCCCGGGGTGACCAGCGGCGCGCTCTACTATGTGGTGGTCGCAACCCTCGCCGCCGGCGCGCTGTTCCTGCTCAAGGACGTGATCGACCAGATCCTGCCGGCCGAGGCGCAGGTGCTGGCGGTGTCGCTCGAAATCTACGGCGACGAAGAAGAAGCGCCCGATGACGGCGAGGAAGTGAGCCGCACCGTGCCCGGCGCCGCGACGCTGGTCAGCTGGTGCTTTGCCATTGCCGCGCTGATCATGGCCGGCCTGCCGCCGCTCTCCGGGTTCGTCTCGAAATTCGCCATGATCTCGGCCGCGCTCGGCGCCGGCCCGACCGCCGCCACCTGGTGGTTCATCGCCGCACTGATCGGCTCGGGCTTCCTGGTGCTGGTGGCGATGGTGCGCAACGGCATCAACATCTTCTGGACCTCGCTGCCCGAGAGCGAGCCGCCACGCGTCCGCACCGCCGAACTCGCCCCGATCGTGCTGCTGCTGACGCTGTGCGTGCTGCTGGCGCTCGCCGCCGGCCCGGCCATGGCGTTCTTCACCGAAACGGCGGCGTTCATCCATTCGCCCACCGGCTACATGGATGTCGTGCTGCCCAAGGGAGCAGCGCCATGAAGCGGCTCTTCCCCTACCCGGTGTTGGCCGCGGCGCTGCTGATCCTGTGGCTGGTGCTGCAGCAGTCGATCGGGCTGGGCCAGATCCTCCTCGGCGGCGCCGTCGCCATTGTGGTGTCGCTCGCCGCCGCCGCCGTGCTGCCGGGGCGGGTGCGGTTCCGGCGCCTCTTCAGCCTGCTGCAACTGGTCGTAGTGGCCGGCATCGACATCATCCGCTCCAACATCGCGGTGCTGCTGATCCTGATCAACCCGAGAGCCGAACCCTCGGCCGGCTTCATCAAGATGGAGCTCAAGCTCACCAACCAGTTCGGGCTGGCGGTGCTGGCGTGCCTGTTGACCGCCACCCCCGGCAGCGCCTGGCTCGAATATGACGGCGAGCGCAACACCGTGCTGATCCACGTGCTCGATTTGATCGACAAGGACGAATGGATCGCCACGGTCAGGCACCGCTACGAGCGACTGCTGCTGGAGATTTTCGAATGAGCCAGATGATCCTCGACTGGAGCCTCTTCGCCGCTCAGCTGATGCTGGGGGTCGGCATGCTGGCGACGCTCTATCGCATGGTGCGAGGGCCCCGCGCCCAGGATCGCATCCTGGCGCTCGACGCGCTCTACGTCGTCGGCCTCTTGCTGCTGGTGACGCTGGGCATCCGCACCGGCTCGACCATCTATTTCGAGCTCGCCATGCTGATTGGCCTGCTCGGCTTCGTCGGCACGGTGGCGCTGGCCAAGTTCCTGATGCGCGGCGAGGTGATCGAATGATCGACGAACTGCCGCTCTGGCTGGCGATCCTCGTCTCGGTGTGCGTCGTCGTCGGCGCCGGCCTCACCATGGCGGGGTGCCTCGGCCTCGTCCGCTTCCCAGATTTCTACCGCCGCATCCACGCCCCCACCATGGGCACCAGCATGGGCGGCGGGCTGATCCTCCTCGCCTCGGCCATCTTCTTCAGCGTCACCCAGCAACGCCTGGTGGTGCACGAGCTGGTGATCTTCCTGTTCGTCACCGTGACCACCCCGGTGACCCTGATGCTGCTGGCGCGGGCGACGCTGTTCCGCGACCGCATCGAGGAAGCGCGGGACGGGGCAGCGGACAAGGACAAGTAGCGCAACGCATGCTTTGCGTCCCGCTGAGAGTGCACCTGTAAGCCTGTGGCAAGCTTGCCGGTGCAGGGTACCTCGACGTGAATCGAGGTGCCCGAATGACCCAGCCAGACCTGACCATCGTCCGCGAAATGTTCGACCTGACCGGGGCGCGCTGGACCGTACCGGTGCTGGTGGCGCTGGAAACCGGCCGCATGCGTTTCGGCGAGATCGCCCGCGATGTCGGCGGCGTAGCGCAGAAGCAACTGGCCGCAACGCTCAAGGACCTCGAGCGCGACGGCTTCGTGCTCCGCACCGCCTTTGCGACGATCCCGCCGCGGGTCGAATACGAACTGACGGAACTGGGCGAAGAGCTGGTCGGCGGCGTCAAGCAACTGGGCGCCATCGCCTTCCACAACCGCGAGCGGATTGCGACGGCGCGGCGGGAGTTTGCGGCGCGGGCGGCGGTCTAGCACCATTCGCGCAGTCGGCGCTCCCTCCCCGTAAACGGGAGAGGGAGTCCCGACTGCCGATTTCCGTGACTACATTTTATGCGCATCCGGAGCGTGGTCGCAGGTGACCGCCGGGTTGAACGGCATCAGGTCGCCCATCGGGTTGGCCCGGTAGAGCCAGACATGCTGGTCATAATGCGGCATGAAGCCATGCGCCTCGTCGCCGGCGGTCGCCGGGTCGTCGGCCATATGGTCCCATTGCCGACCGTTGAGCACCAGTTGCTCGGTCTTGCCTGAGGCGTCCCAGGCGGCCTGGAACACCAGGTTCTCCACCGCCACCAGCTCGAGCGATCCATCGGCCTGCGGTTCGTAGATCAGCACCGCCGGGTGCATCCAATCGGTAGAGGTGCCCTTGCCATCGACCCGCGGATCGGTGCCGGTGATCTCGAGCAGCTTCGGGCTGATATAGTGGATCCCCATCGCCCCCAGCTCGGCCGGCAGCCCCGAATTGGCGGCCGACACGCAGTGGTTGTCCGGTGTCATGTAGCCATCGGCCAGCGCCACCTTCACGTCCTTGTACTTGTCGACGGCCTTGCGCATGTCGTCGAGGCTGACATCGGCGGCCGACGCAACCATCGGGCAGAACGAAGCAGCCAGTGCAAGCAGAACCAGTCCTCTCATGTTCTTCCTCCCACGCGAGACGCCGCAGGCGGGCGGCCGGCGGCTGCAAGGTCAGCATATCACGCGACGAACGGGCCCCACCAGTAACAGCTGGAGCCAAATTCATCAGGTGTTACACGTATATAGCAAGTCTGAAGACGGCGAATTCGATGCGCCGCGCGCATGTCGATTGCGAATGTGCTAGCACGTACACACGAAGTCGATTTAGCCGTCTCATTCCGATACTGACTTAGGTCGCCATCATGCAGCGGACTTTTGTCGCATTACTTCTGCTCGGCACCATGCAGGCGGCAGCGGCCGCCGAAGCGGTGGACAAGCCCCCGACCTGGGCGGACATCAATCCCATCGTCACCAAGCACTGCGTGATGTGCCATTCGGCTCAGGGCGCCGGCCGCGGCCTCCGCCTCGACAGCTACGCCCTGGCGCTCGCCGGCAGCAGCAGGGATGGCCCGGTGCTGCTGCCGGGTGACCCGGACGGCAGCGAGCTGATCCGGCGGCTCAAAGGCATCAGCACCCCACGCATGCCCTTCCTCAGCTACCCGCTGACGGACGAGGAGATCGCACTGTTCGTGCGCTGGGTGGAGGCGGGGATGCCTGAGCGGTAGAGGTGCCGACTGATAGAGACGGCCCCCTCCCGGCCTCCCCCATAAAGGGGGAGGTGAAGAGTCGAGGCTGTGGCTCAATCGTGCCCGGCACGCCGGCGAGGCACCTCCCCCTTTATGGGGGAGGATGGGAGGGGGCCGTCTGCTGCCGTTTAGCTCCCGCTTACTTCCCCGCCAACGCCCCGATCCCGCCGCCGATCGCCACGTTCAGCGCCACGTAGTTGCTGGCATATTGCCGCGTCGACGTTGCCAGCTGTGCCTTGGCATCGAACAGGCTGCGCTCGGCGTTGAGCACGTCGAGGATCTGCCCCTGCCCTTCCTGGTAGCTCTTGCGCGCCAGTTCGAGCTGCCGCTGCGCGCTGTCGGACACCTTGGTCGCCGCGTCGATGCTACGCCCGTCGCGACGTACCGCGGCCAGGGCATTCTCGGTCTCCTCGATGGCGCCCCGCACTTCGCTCTGCCAGCTGAGATAGGCCTGGTTCACCTTCGACAACGCCGCCTGGTGGTTGGCCTTGGCCCGGCCGCCGTCGAGGAATGGCAGGTTGAGTGTCGGTCCGAACCCCCAACTGGTGGTATTGCCGGCCGCCAGAGCACTGAGCTGGATATTGCCGCTGAGCGTGATCGAGGGGTACAGCTGCGCCTCGGCGATCCCGGCATTGGCGGTCGCCGCCAGCAAGGCCCGCTCCGCCGCCTGGATGTCCGGCCGCTGCCGGATCAGGTCGGCCGGAATGCCGGCATTGACCTTGGCCCGCGGCCAGGGCTGCGGTGCACCCTTGATCAGGTCCTTCTCGATCGCGGCGCTCGATTGTGCGGTGAGCGTCGCCAGCCGGTTGAGGCTGCGCACGAAGCCGAGCTCGAGGCTCGGCAATTGCAGCGAGGCCGCATCGAGCGCGCTCTGCGCCTGCAGCACGTCGAGCTGCGAGCCGGCGCCATTCGACAGCAGCGACTGGGTCAGCTCCAGCGTCTGCTTGCGGGTGGCAAGGCTCGACCGGGTGAGCGCCAGGGACTCCTGGTAGTAGCGGAGGTCAATATAGGCATTGGTCAGTTCCGACAGGAAGGTCAGCCGCGCCGTGTCGACCGAGAGGTACGCCTGATCGAGACCGGCCTCGGCAGCCTTCCTCGAATTGGCATACTGCCCGAACAGGTCGAGCATCCACGAGGCGGTGGCGCCATAGGTGACCGACGAACTCGAGGCGCCCGAACCACCGCTTTCGCGGCCGGTGACGCTGCCCGAAGCCGAGGGCAGCACCGTTGCGCCCACGGCGATCATCCCGGCATTGGCCTCGTTGATCCGCTCCACCGCCTGGGCGATCGAGAGGTTCTGCGCCAAGCCACGCTCGATCAGCCGGCTCAGCCGCTGGTCGCGGAACGCCGTCCACCACTGGGTCTTGCTGTTGTCCACCGAGGCGGATGCCTTGGGCGAGGCGCTGAAGCTGGTCGGCACCGCCATCTCAGGCTTCTGGTAGGCGAGCGACGAGCAGCCGGCGAGAAGCGCCGCAATGCCGGCGGCAACGAGCAGTCTGGCGGGGCGCCCGGTGGGCGCCCGCAAAGCCGATGCGGTGGTCATATCAAGTCCTTGGGGTTAGCGGATCAGTGCGAGGCGACCTCGGCCGCCTGAGGCGTAGGGGAATGCTGCGCCGGCTCGCGCCGACGCAGCACGCGCTTGACCAGCCCGCTCAACGAGTCGGTGTAGGTCAGCATCACGGGAACGACGACCAGCGTCAGCAGCGTCGAGCTGATCAGCCCGCCGATCACCGCATGGGCCATCGGCGCGTTCTGACTCGAACCTTCATGCAGGCTCAGCGCCAAGGGCAGCATGCCGAACACCATGGCGAGCGTCGTCATGATGATCGGACGGAAGCGGGTGCCCCCGGCTTCGACCAGCGCGTCATAGAGGTTCCAGCCCTCGCGCACATGCTGGTTGGCGTTGTCGACCAGAAGGATCGCGTTCTTCACCACCAAGCCCATCAGCATGATGAAGCCGATCATCGACATCATGTTGAGCGTCGAGCCACCAATCAGCAGCCCGACCAAGACGCCGATCAGCGACAGCGGCAGCGCCATCATGATGGCGATCGGCTGCACGAAGCTGCCGAACTGGCTGGCCAGCACCAGGTAGATGAACACCACCGCCAGCAGCAGCGCCGAGCCGGCCGACGAGCCGATCTCGCCCAGCTGCTCGGCATCGCCGCCCATCGACATGCGGTAGCCGGCGGGCATTTCGATCGAGTCGATCGCCGCCTGGATCTTGGGCATCAGCTCGCCGATATTGGCGCCGCTGGTGTTCGCATCGACCGTCACCTGCCGCGACAGGTCCTTGCGGTTGATCTCGGCCGGGCCGGTCGAGGTGGCGATCTCGGCAATGTCGCCGAGCCGGATCACCGAGCTGTCATTGCGGCTGATCGGCAGGTTGGAGAGGAGCTCGACGCTGTTGCGCTCGCCTTCCGGCAGGCGGACCACCAGCTTGTAGGTCTCCTCGGCCGGCGAGGTCCATTCGCTGACCTCTTCGCCCGAAAGCATCGGCTGCAAGACGGCACCCACCTGCTGCAGCGAGACGCCGGCTTCGCTGGCGAGCTCCCGGTTGACCCGGATGCCGACGATCGGCTGCGCCGCATCGAGCGAGGTTTCGACGTCCGTCAGCCCGGGGATCGCCGCGAGCTTCTCCGCCAGCTGGTCGGTCAGATCGCCCAGTACCGCAAAACTGTCGCCATAGGCCGTGACCTGGATCGGCTTGCTGAGGCTGCCAAAGCCGCTCGAGACGCCGACAATGGTCTTCACCCCGGGCACCTGGGCGAGCAGATCGCGCACCGGTCCGGTCATTTCATGCGGCATCCGATCGCGTTCGCCCGGCGGCACCATGGTGACGACGACGGTGCCGGCATTGGAACTCGATACGCCCTGCCCACCGGCGACCGTGGCATAGGTGCGTTTCACCTCGGGCATGGTGCGGAGCAAGGCTTCGACCTGCCGGACCTTCTCGCCGGTATATTCGAGCGAGGAGCCCTGCGGCGTCTCCACCTCGACCTGGAACTCGCTGTTGTCGGTGGCCGGCGTCACCTCGAAGCCCACCATCGGGACGAGCGCGAAGCTGGCGAAAAACAACACCACGGCGGTGCCAAGCGTCATGACCCGGTGCCTCAGGCACCAGCGCAGCAGTGCCCGATAGCCGCCGGCGCACCACTCGAAGAACTGGTCGAACTTCGCCACCGCCCGGCCGAGCGGACCGCGCTTGGCGCCCGGCTCGGAATCCGGGTCGTGCCACACCGACGACATCATCGGGTCGAGCGTGAAGGCGACGAACAGCGAGATCAGCACCGCCACCGAGACGGTGACGCCGAACTGCAGGAAGAACCGCCCCATGATGCCCTCCATGAAGGCGACGGGGAGGAACACCGCGACGATCGACAGCGTCGTCGCCAGCACCGCGAGGCCGATCTCGTTGGTGCCGTCGAGCGCCGCCTGCACGTGGTTCTTGCCCATATGCAGGTGCCGCATGATGTTCTCGCGCACCACGATGGCATCGTCGATCAGGATGCCCACCGACAGCGACAGCGCCATCAGCGTCATCATGTTGAGCGTGAAGCCCAATGCGAACAGCACCGTCATCGTGCCGATGATCGAGATCGGCAGCGTCAGCGCGGTGATGACGGTCGAGCGCCACGAGTTGAGGAACAGGAAGACGATCAGCACGGCGAGGCCCGCGCCTTCGACGATCATGTTCTGCACGGTGTGGAAGGACTGCTCCACCGGCACGGCATTGTCGGCCACCACGTCGATGCTGACGCTCTTGGGCAGGTCGCGTGCGGCGAGCTCTTCGAGCGTCTGGTGCACGGCCTTGGCCACGCCGACCGTGTTGGCGCCCTGCACCTTGATGATGTTGATCGCCAGCGCCCGCTCGCCATTGATGAAGGCAAGGCTCTTTTCGTCGCCCTGCCCCTGGGTGATGGTGGCGACATCGCCCAGCCGCACCGCCTGGCCGCCGGTGCGCGACACGATGATGTTGCGGAAATCCTCGACGTCCTCCAGCCGGCCTTCCACCTGGATGGCGCGCGACACAGCGCCCTCGGTGATGGTGCCGGCCGGCAGGTCGAGATTGTTCTGGCGGATTGCCGAGATCACTTCCGACATGCTGACGCCGAAACCGTCGAGCCGGTCGGGATCGACCAGCACGTCGAGCTGCGCCGGCACCCCACCGACGAGGTCGGCGCTGCCGACCCCGGGGATGTTGCGCAGCCTGTCGACCACCACGTCATCGGCCAGCTGCGTCAGCTCGCGCGCGCTCAGCTGATCCGAGCGGATCGCCAGCGACATGATCGGCATGGCGTTAGGATCGAACCGCAGCACGCGCGGCTTGTCGGCATTGTCGGGGAGGTTGGCTTCGATGCCGGCGATCTTGTCGCGCACCTCCTGCACCGCGTCGACCGAGCTGACCTCCATGTCGAACATCATGATGATCATCGCGGCGTTCTGCTGCGCGATCGATTGCAGCGTATCGATGCCGCTGATCGAGTTCACCGCGTCTTCGACCGGCTTGATGATGTCGTTCTCGACCGATTGCGCCGAGGCGCCGGGATAGCTCACCACCACCGCGACCACCGGCAGGTCGATATTGGGCATCTGCTCGATCGAGAGGCGCGAGTAGGAGTAGAGGCCGAACACCAGGAGCGCCACCATGACCATGGTGGCGAAGACGGGATGGCGGACGCTGATCTTGGTGAGGAACATCTCTCAGTTCTCCACCACGGTGACGCGCATGCCGGGCTTCAGGTCGTCGAGCTGACCCGCCACATAGCTCTCGCCGGCCACGAGCCCCGAAGCGAGCTCGCTCATCCGGCTTGACGTCCATTGCCGGGCGATCTCGACCGGCTGACGCACCAGGGCGCCATCGGCGATCCGCAATATGTAGCGCCCGTCGGCATCCTCGCGGATCGCGGCATCGGGCACGGCAAAGGCCCCTTTCGTCTCTTCGATGGTGATGGCGCCGGTGGCGAACATGCCGCCGCGGAGCTTGCCTTCGGGGTTCGGCACCGAGATCAGCACCGGCACGGTCCGGGTGCCCTTGGCCGCGACCGGGCTGACGCCCTCGACCGTCGCGGCAAAACTCTGCCCCGCGAGGCCCTCGACGCTGAGCGACACCCCCTGCCCCGGCGCGAGTTTCGGGCTGGCGCTGACCGGCACATAGGCGGTCATTTCCATCACCGAGAGATCGACGAGGTCGAACAAAGCCGCGCCGGAGGTGATCAACTGGCCGGGCTCGATCGAACGCGCCGCGACGATGCCGTCGAACGGCGCGGTGATGGTGGCATTGCGGATCACCAGTTCGGCCGCCGCGACTTGCGCCTCGAGCGCCGCGAGGTTGGCCTTCAGCGCCTCGATCGAGGCCTTCTCGGATTCGACCGTGGCGCTGGGGGTGAGGCCGCTATCGGCGAGCCGCAGGGTGCGCTCGAGCTGGTTCTCGGCCTGCGCCAGCTGGGCGCGGGTCGCCGCGGCAGTGCTGCGCTGCTGGCTCAGCTGGATCTCAGACGTCTCGACATCCACCGTCGCCAGCACGTCGCCGGCTTTCACCTGGTCGCCTATGCGTGCGTCGACACTCTTCAGCGTACCGTTGACCTGCGAAGCGATGGCAATCGAGCGTCGCGGCATCAGCGAGCCGGTGGCCTTCAGCGTTTCGGCGAGCGTCGCCGGAGCCGCCATCGCGACGTCAATGCTCAGCAGGCGCTTGACCACATCCGGGGCGGGAGCGGCAGCTTCGGTGGGCGTCGAGGCCTGCGGCGCGAGGAACTGCGGCAAGACGAACACCGCGAGGCCGACCACCACCACGGCGGCGCCGGCCCACATCCATGGGAAGCGCGAGGGCTGGATGCCGGCCGCCAGCAGCGCCCGCTTCTTCAGTTCACGCCGGCTCAGCGCCCATTCGGGTTTCGCGGCGGGCTGGAGTGCGGGCTCGTCCATGGCGCAGTCCTCGTAATGGTCCAAAACACATCTCGCCGCTCCCGAACGACACCGGGGAGTGCGAGGGGATGGCTTTTGTGCCGCCAAGCTTGCATGAACCTTGCGTCGCCCCGGTGCAGCGCGCATGGCCCGGTTGCGTTCGGCGGGGAGAGCGGCGCAAGCTTTCGGCAAGCTTATTCGGCGATGACGACCAAGGAGGTGCCGATGCGGCTATTGCTGGTGGAAGACGAACCCGACATGGCGGCGCTGCTGCGCGCCGCGCTGGAAAAGCACGATTTCGTCACCGATCACGTGCCCTCGATCGAATTCGCCATCGAGGCGATCGAGACGGTGGCGCATGACCTCGTCATCCTCGACCGGCAGCTGGGCGATGGCGACGGCGCCTCGCTGATCGCCCATATCCGGAAGCGCCGGCCGCACACCCCGATCGTCGTGCTCTCGGCCATGGGCGGCGCCAACCATCGCATCGAAGGCCTGAACCTCGGCGCCGACGATTATCTGGCCAAGCCTTTCGTGGTCGACGAACTGGTGGCGCGCCTGCGCGCCGTGCTGCGCCGGCCGAGCCAGGTGGAAACCGCGCCGCTCGGCATGGGCAACCTGTCGCTCGATCTCAACCATGGCGACGTGTTCGTCGATGGCGAAAAGCTCGATCTGCCGCGCCGCGAGTATCTGGTGCTCGAAAGCCTGATGCGCCGCGCCGGCCGCACCGTCCGCCGCGCCGTGCTCGAAGAGGACGTCTACGGCTCGGACGACGAAATCCAGTCCAACTCGCTCGAAGCCCACATCTCGCGGTTGAGGCGCAAGCTCGCCGAAGCCGGCAGCACGGTGGAGATCCACCCGGTGCGCGGCGTCGGCTACCTGCTCAGGCAATCATGATCCGCGAACCAAAACCCGTCCGCCTCGAGCGCCGTCTCACCCGCCGCATGATCCAGGTGCAGGCCGTCGCCCTGCTGCTGTTCTTCGCCCTGGTGGTGTTCCCGCTCGGCATTTACCCGGCGCTGCGCTTCATCGACGCGCCGCCGCTCGATCCGAGCAACCCCGAGACCTTCGCCGAAGCCATCCGTCCCGCTGCCGACGGTGGCGCCGAGGTGGAGATGACGCCCAAGCTGAAGCAGCTGATTGCCGACCGACCGGGGGTCTGGTTCCTCGCCTCGACCGAGACGGGCACCACGGTTTCCTACGGCAAGATTCCGATCTTTTACGACGAGCTGGACACCGCGCTGTGGGAGTTCGCCTCGGTCGACGTTCGCCCGCGCGCCGGCTCTCCGGTCGATGCGCTGCAGCTCGAACGGCACAAGAGCCAGATCGGCGATGTCATGGTGGCGTCGGGTGGCGGGCGGACCATCGGCGTGCTGTCGTTCGTCGCCGGGTTCTGGGCCCTGTTCAGCCTGTCCCTGCTGGCCATCACCACCATCGCCGCCGCCATCATCATCCCCCGGGTGATCCGGCGCGAGCTGCGTGGCCTCAAGCAGGCGGCCGAAGAGGCCGAGCTGATCGACATCGATGCGCGCGGCACGCAACTGCCTACCGAGAACGTGCCGCACGAAGTCCGCGCCCTGGTCGACGCGGTCAATGCCGGCCTGACCCGCCTCGACAAGGCCTATGCGCAGCGCGAGCGCTTCCTCGCCGATTCCGCCCATGAGCTGCGCACCCCGATCGCGATCCTGCAGACCCGGCTGGAGACGGCGGCGCCGTTCCCCGAGAAGGGGCGCCTCTTGATGGACGTGGCGCGGCTTTCCGGCCTTGCCGACCAGTTGCTCGACCTGCAGCGCATCGACCTGGGCGAAACCGCCATGACGCCGCTCGACCTGGTCGAGATCGCCGGCACCGTGGTCGGCGACCTCGCTCCGCTCGCCATCAATGCCGGCTACGAGATCGCGCTGCGCGCCCCCGACCAGGCGGTGCTGGTGTCGGGCGACGAAGGCAGCCTCACCCGCGCTATCGCCAATGTGGTGCAGAACGCCATCGTCCACGGCAACAACCACGGCCACATCGCCGTCGAGGTCACCCCGGCCGGGGCGGTATCGGTGAGCGACGAGGGCCCCGGCGTCGCCCCGGCCGACCGCGAGAAGATCTTCGAGCCGTTCTATCGGGTCAAACCGCTCGCCACCGGCGCCGGCCTCGGCCTCAACCTCGTCGCCTCGATCATCCAGCGCCACAAAGGCCGCATCGCCGTAACCGAAGCCCCCACCGGCGGCGCCAGGTTTACGATGATGTTGCCGCTGGTGGAGGGGTGACGCAAAAGCGAGTAGTCATCACCGGCGGAGCCACGGCGCCCCCTCGCCCCTCTGGGGAGAGGGCCGGGGTGAGGGGCGCCAAGGGCGCGGAGCGAAAGCTCAAACTAAGTCACGCTGAGGCGAGACGACGCTTGGCCAGAGTGCTTGGCTACCCCTCACCCTGACCCTCTCCCCAGTGGGGAGAGGGGACGCAGTTCGCGCCACCACGCGGCGCTTACGACGCCAGGCTGATATGCGACGTCGTATCCCGTGCAATGTAGCTCTGGATCTGCCTGACGATCTGCGCCGCGTGCTCTGCCGCCAGCTTGTCGGCAAGCTCCGCGTCGCCCGCCGCCACCGCCGCCACCATCGCCTCGTGCTCGTCGACATATTGCCGTGGCAGGGTGTCGTCGAAGCTCTGGTAATAGAGCCGCAGAATCCGCCGCCCTTCGTCGAGCAGCCTGGTGAACAGTCCGGTGAAGTAGCTGTTGCCGCCGGCGGCGGCGATCGCCACGTGGAAATCGCGGTTTGATTGGATCATCTTGAGCGCGTCGCGCTGTTCCACCGCCTCGGCATAGGCGGCCTGGAGCTTTCTGATCGCAACCATGTCGCTGTCGCGCCGATGCACGGCAGCACCGCGCGTGGTCACCCGGTACATCAGGGTCAGCGCCTCGAAATAGATCGGCAACTGCACGAAATCGATCGACGACACGATGGTGCTGCGATTGGGCAGCGTCGTCACCAGCCCCTCGGCCGATAGCCGCACCAGCGCCTCGCGGATCGGCGTGCGGGACATGTCGAACTGCACCGACAGCCCCACTTCGTCGAGCGGGCTCCCCGGCTCCAGCGTCAGATCGAGGATCGATTGGCGGAGCTTCTCGTAGACGGTCTGCGCCCCCTGCCCACGCACCCGCACCGGCTCGTCACCCACCGGCGCCGAGGCCTTGCCTGCTGCTGCCTTGATCTTTGTCGCCCCGCGCGTTGCAGCCACGACGATTCTCCTGAATTGCTCCGGGCGCTAGAAAGCTGGTTCCATCGCCAATTGCAACGCGGCCGGGCCTTCCTACGCTTCAAGCAGCCATACCAGCATGCCGCCCGCCGCGCGATTGGCCCATAGGTGGTAAGGGATCGCCTTGAACCGCGTCGGTTCCAGCGTCGCAGGCGACGACCGATAAAGCGCCCCCTCCCAGCCGGCATCGCTGACCTTCACCGCGCCGCCGCTCAGCGTCATCGCGCCGCCGAGCAGGTCGGGGTCGAACGCCGTCTCGATCGCCGCGCCGGGCGCCAGCCTCAGCCGCTGCGGCGCGAAACCGTTGTCGATCTCCTCGAGGCAATAGACCACCGGCCCGCGCTTCAGCGCCACCCGTCCGGCGTCCTCGGTCACCTCGGGGTTTGCGTAAAGCCGCTCGACCGGCATGGCGAAGCTGATGCGGACTTCGTCGCCGGCCCGCCACTCGCGCTCGATCGTGGCATAGCCCTTGGTCACCTCGACCGGCACGAACGCCCCATTGACGCTGAACTTCGCCTCGCGACACCAGCCGGGGATGCGCAATCGCAGTGCGAAGCGCTTCGGCGCCGCCGGCGAAACGCTGAGCCGGATATCGCCATCCCACGGATAACGCGTCTGCTGCTCGAGCCGCACCACCGTCTCACCAAGCACCGCCTCGGCGGTATTGGCGCCATAGAGGTGCACCGCCAGCTCATCGTGCCTCGTGGTGTAGAAATAGCTGCCGAGCGAGGCGATCAGCCGCGCGATATTGGTCGGGCAGCACGGGCAATAGTGCCATTTCCAGCGTCGGTTATCGCCGTGGCTCTCCAGCACGTTCTCGTAGAAATAGTGCTCGCCATCGCGCGAAATCCCCGACAGCGCGCCGTTGAACAGCACCAGTTCGACCTGGTCGGTGAAGCGCCCGTCGAGTTCGATCTGCGCCATGCGATGACCCCAGAACGCCAGCGCCACCGCCGCGCAGGTTTCGGCATAGGCAGTGGCATTGGGGAGGTCATACTCCCTGGTAAACCCCTCATTGGCATGCGCCGGGCCCAACCCGCCGGTGACATAGAGCTGCCGCCCGGTGAGGTTGTCGAACAGCCGGTCGGCGGCGGCAAACAGCGAGCGATCCCCCGTTTCGGCCGCGACATCGGCCATCGCCGAGAACAGGTACATGGCCCGCACCGCATGGCCCACCACCTGGGTCTGCTCGCGCACCGGCATATGCGCCTGGCTATAGGAGTAATCCTTGAAGATGTAATCCCTCGGATCCTTGCCGCGCCGCCGCGCCTCCTCGTCGTAATAGGCCGGCTGCTGGCCGCGCTCGTTGACGAAGAAGCTCGCAAGGTCGAGATGCCGCTGGTCGCCGGTGACCCGGTGCAGCTTGATCAGCGCGATCTCGATTTCCTCATGCGCATCATAGCCGCGCAGTTTCCCCGGCTCCGGCCCGAACGTGTCGATGATGTGGTCGACGGCGCGGAGCATCACCTCGAGGAAGCGCCGCTTGCCGGTCGCCTCGTAATAGGCGACGGCGCCCTCGAGCAGGTGCCCCATCGAATACATCTCGTGCAGGTCGCGCAGGTTCGTCCAGCGCTTCTCCGGTTCGCGCCGGATGAACCACGAATTGAGATAGCCGTCCGCCAGCTGCCCCTCGGCCAGTTGCTCGACGATCGCGTCGATCTTTTCTTCCAGCTCCGGATTCGGGTGCGCCTTCAGCGTATAGCTCGCCGCCTCGATCCACTTGCCGAAATCGCTGTCGAAGAAGTGCTGCATGGAGAGCCCGCTCGGCTGGATCGGGCGAACCAGCGGCGCCGGCGGCAGGTGGAAGTTGAGCACTTCGAGGAAGCCCTCTTCGTCGAGCCGCCGGTGCTGGCTGGGCACCGTGACTTTCCGAACCGTCTCGCTCCAGCTCTCCCAGAACCCGCCGGTGAAATCGACCTTGGCATGGTCGACCGGGGTGTAGCGATCGAGGCGAGATGAGGTGGGGGAGGCCATGGGAGACTTTCGTAGGTGGTTAGAGTCGTTCGGGGAGCACCGGCCTCTCCGTGATCCTCCCCCGCGTGGCGGGGGAGGGGGACCGCCGAAGGCGGTGGAGGGGGGAACAAGAGTCGACGGTGAGTCTGACCGCCCCCTCCACCAGCTTCGCTGGTCCCCCTCTCCCGCCACGCGGGGGAGGATTACCGATAGGCCGGCGTTTCATCACGTTAGAGAGCCGATCGCCGCCGTCATCCGCTCGAGCCAGGCCCGCGCTGATGGCGACAGCTTGTCCGAAAGCGCCTCGCGCACGCGTGCATGGTAGCCATCGATCCACGCCACCTCCTCGCGGGTCAGCGCACGCACGTCCGCCAATGCCAGGTCGATCGGCGCCAGTGTCAGTGTCTCGAAGCGCAGGAACCCCGGCGCCGCGGCCACCGTCTCCACCTGGTTCTCGACCCTGAGCCCGAATTCGCCTTCGCGGTAATAGCCGGGCTCGATGGTCATGATCACCCCGGGGGCGAACTCGTAATTGTTCACCACCTTGCCGAAGCGCTGCGGGTGTTCGTGCACCGAGAGGAAGTGCCCGACCCCATGGCCGGTGCCGTGGTCGTAATCGAGCCCGAGATCCCACAGCGGCCGGCGCGCCAGCGCATCGAGATGATGGCCTCGTGCGGTCACCGGAAACTGCGCCGTCATCAGCGCCACGAACCCCTTGAGCACCGCGGTGTAGGTGCGGCGCACTTCGTCCGACACCGGCGCGAAAGCGGTGGTACGGGTCACGTCGGTAGTGCCGGTGAGATACTGCCCGCCGGAATCGATCAGGTAGACGCCTTTGGTGCTGAGCGGTGCGTTGGTCGCTTCGCTCGAGGCATAGTGGCACATCGCGGCATTGGCCGCCGCGGCCGAGATCGAGCGGAAGCTCGGCTCGACGAAGCCTTCGCCGCGGGCGCGGAACTCCAGCAGCTTGTCCTCGGCCTCAAGCTCGGTGATCGGGTTACCGGAAGCTTCGCGCGCCGCGACACTTTCGTGCAGCCAGCTCAGGAACTCGGTCAACGCCACTCCGTCGCTCACATGCGAAGTACGAAAACCGTCGAGTTCGGTACGGTTCTTGATCGCCTTGGCAATGGTGATCGGGCTCGTCTCGGGCAGCACCGTGCCCCCTGCCCCGGTCACCGCCAAAGCCGCCGCCACCGAAGCAAAGCGCGGATCGACCAGCGCCCGCTTGCCAGTCGAGCGCGCCGCGATCCGACCGAGCAGGTCGGCCGGCGAGCGGGTCGTCACCGCCTCGAGCTCGTAGGCCTCGCGATCGTTGGGGAGTTTTCGCTCATCGACGAACCACTCGGTGTCGCCGCCCTGGTCGAGCAGCAGGAACGATTGCGGCAGCGGCGTGTATTTGACGTCGCTGCCCCGCACATTGAGCAGCCAGGCGATATTGTCGGGTTGCGTCTCCACCAGGAAATCCGCCCCGAGTTCGGCGAGCCGCGCCCCGATCCGCCGGCGCTTCTCCACCGCCGCTTCGCCGGCATTGGCGAAGCTTGCAATCCGCCCGGTCGGCGGCGCCGGCTGATCCGGCCAGATCGCATCGATCGGATCGGCATCGAGCGGCACCAGTTCTCCGCCGGCCTGCGCCATCGCCGTGACGAGCCGTGCGTGCAGGTCCGATGGAATCAGCATCGGGTTGAAGCCGATGCGCTTGCCCCGCGGCAGTTTCTCGCCCAGCCAGCGCTCCAGCGGAAAGTCAAAAAAGTGCGAGATCTCGTAGCGGCCGAGATCGACTTCCTGGCGCACCTGCACCTGGTAGCGGCCATCGACGAAGATCACGGCGCTGTCGGCGGTGACCAGCGCGATACCGGCCGAGCCGGTAAAGCCGGTGAGGTAGCGCAGCCGCTCGTCATGCGGCGCGCAATATTCCCCCTGATGCGCATCGAAGCGCGGCACGATCACCCCGTCGATGCCGAGGCTGTTGAGATGCGCCCGCAGCGCCTCAAGTCTGGTCATGGTCAGAAACCGTACTTGGAGAGATCCGGACGGGTCTTCAGGCCCGCTTCGGTGATGGCGCGCACCTGCGCCTCTTCAGCGCCGACCAGCGGCAGGCGCGGCGCCCGGGTGACCGGCGAGGTGCCGCGGACGATCGCCTCGACCAGCTTGATGTTCTGGACGAATTTCGGCCCGATATCCATGTGGAGCAGCGGCAGGAACCAGCGGTAGATCTCCAGCGCCTCGCTGATCCGCCCCTGCTGCGCCAGCTGGTAGATGGCGACCGTCTCGCGCGGGAACGCCACCACGAGGCCGGCGATCCAGCCGGTGCAGCCAAGGATCAGGCTTTCAAGCGCCAGGTCGTCGACCCCGGTCAGCAGCTGGTAGCGGTCGCCAAGCGCCGTCAACGTTTCGTTGATGCGGCGGGTATCGCCGGTCGATTCCTTGATGGCGACGAACTTGGGCTCATCGGCCATTTCCCGGAGCATGTCGGTGGTGACGTTGATGCCGTAGGCGATCGGGTTGTTGTAGATGATGATCGGCAGGCCCGAGGCGGCGGCGATGGCGCGGTAGTGCGCCACCACTTCGCGGTCATCGGCGAGGTAGCGCATCGCCGGCAGCACCATCAGCCCCTCGATGCCGATCGCTTCGGCGTCCGCCGCCAGCGCCGCACCGGCCCGGGTGGAATCCTCGGCGATGGTGAGGAGGATCGGCTTCCGTCCTGCCGCCGATTCGATCGCCGCCCTGGCGATGGCGAGCTTTTCCTCGCGCGTCAGGCTGGAGGCCTCCCCCAGCGAACCGCAGACGATGACACCATCGACACCCGACTCGATCTGGTAGGCGACATCGGCTTTGACAGCGTCGAGGTCAATCTCCTGCTCCGCCGTCATCTTGGTGGTGATCGCCGGAAACACACCGCGGAAATCGCTTTTCTGCATGGCCTTGTCCTTGTCTCGCGGGCACCGCCGCGCTCCTCGCTTGAAGACGCATCGCGGCGTCCGATCCGGCAGACTTCTTAGGCTGGAAAGTAACTGTCGGCAAGTTGTCGACATTCCTATTGACAAGCTGCGTACAGGCTGTCGACTATCACCGCACGGGAGGGGCTGCGCTCTGCGGCCGCTCACCCATTCAGGAGGGAACCCATGGCGCATAACAGTCTGAAACGACCCAAACTGCTGCAGCGGCTGGCGCTCGCCGGCCTCGTCGCCACTGCTCTGACGAGCGTGCCGAGCCTGGCGCAGGACGCCCAGCCCGGCGGCACGCTGCGCATCCTCGGCACCGAGGATCTCGACCATTTCGACCCGACCTCGGCGGCTCTGGTCACCACCAACAATTTCCTGCGCGCCGTGTCGCGCCAGCTGATCTCCTACGAAGCTTCGACCGACGAGACGGTGCGCATCACTCCCAAGGGCGATCTCGCCACCGAGGTGCCGCAGCCGACCGATGACGGGCTCACCTACACCTTCAAGCTCCGCCAGGGCGCGCAGTGGAACGCCCCCTCGGGCGCCCGGCAGATCACTTCGGCCGATCTCGAACGCGGCTTCAAGCGCATGTGCAACCCGGCCTTGGGCTCGGCGGCGCTGACCTATTACTCGAGCCTCGTCGCCGGCATGGCCGAGTTCTGCGATGGCTTCAGCAAGGTCGAGCCGACCGTCGAGGCGATGAAGGCCTATATCGAGGGCAACGACATCGCCGGCATCGAGACGCCTGACGATGAGACCGTGGTGTTCAAGCTGACGCAGCGCGCCGGCGATTTCATCTACATGCTGTCGCTTGCGACAGCCGCCCCGGCACCGGCCGAAGTGCTCGACTATTTGCCGGATGGCCCGGATTACCGCAGCAATTTCATCGCCAGCGGCCCCTATACCCCGGGCGCCTACACCCCGGATTCCTCGCTGCAGCTGGTGCGCAACCCGGCCTGGACCGCCGACAGCGATCCGCTGCGCAAGGCCTATGTCGACCAGATCGACATCACCTTCGGCCTCACCGTCGACGCCATCATGCAGCAGCTGCAATCGGGCGACGGCGACATGACCTATGACGTCACCATCCCGCCCGCCATCCTGCAGATGCTGACGGCCCAGGGCGACGAGAAGCTGATGACGGTGTCGTCGGGCAACACCAACTTCATCTTCATCAACACCGTCTCGGGCAACAATAACGGCGCGCTCAAGGACCTGAAGGTGCGCCAGGCGCTGAACTATGCCGTCGACAAGGCCGCCATCGTGCAGCAGATGGGCGGGCCGTCGATCGCCAAGCCGGTGAACGGCATTTTCGGCCTCGGCGTGCTCGGCTACCACGAGTTCGACCTCTACCCCTCGCCTGAAGCCAAGGGCGACCCGGAAAAGGCCAAGGCGCTGCTCGCCGAAGCCGGCTTCCCCAACGGCATCACGCTCAAGATGCCGTTCCGCAACAAGGGCAACGAGCCGGCGGTGGCCCAGACCATCCAGGCCTCGATGGCCAAGGCCGGCATCACCCTCGAGCTGACCCCGGTGGCCCCGGCGGATTACTACTCGAAGTTCATGACCAACCCGGTCAACACCCAGGAAGGCACCTGGGATATCGCCCCGGTCGGCTGGACCCCGGATTGGGCCGGCGGCTCGGCACGCTCGGTGTTCCAGCCGCAGTTCAGCTATGACGGCACGCACCAGACCTACAACTACACCGACTACAACAACGACAAGGCGAACGAGCTGGGTCAGCAGGCGATCAACGCCACGACGCCCGAGGAAGTCGGTGCGCTCTGGGCCCAGGTCGATGAGCTGGTGATGGCCGATGCCCCGGTAGTGCCGCTGATCGCCAACCTGATCGTGCTCTACCACGGCGCCGCAGTGCAGAACTTCCAGCCCTACTCGATCGGCGTCCAGGGCGACTGGACCAACGTCTGGCTGCAGCAATAGGCTGAGGCTGACGAGCCGGGGTGGGGATAGCGCGGTGCGCACAGAGTACGCCCCACCCTGTCCCTCCCCCGCAAGGGGGGAGGAGACACCAACACCGGCGCCAGTGTTTTGGTCTCCCTCCCCCTTGCGGGGAGGGGACAGGGGTGGGGGTACTCTTCCCGCACCGGCTCATCATTGGACCAACGCACTTGGATCGCCGGTCCTCAGTCTGGAGCAGTGGCGTGGCAGTTCTCGAAGCGCGGCATCTGAGCGTCGATATTCCCACCGAAGACGGCGTGATCCATGCGGTGCGCGACGTCTCCTTCGCGCTCGAAGCCGGCGAATTGTTCGGCATTGCCGGTGAATCCGGCTCGGGCAAGTCTGTCCTCACCCAGGCCATCCTCGGCCTCCTCCCCAATGCGATCGTCACTGGTGAAGTGCTGCTCGAGGGCCGTAACCTCCTCGGCCTGAAACCTGTCGAACTGCAGGCGATCCGCGGCTCGCGCATCGGCATGATCTTCCAGGATCCGATGTCGAGCCTCCACCCCTACTACACCGTCGGCAGCCAGATCACCGAGATGATCCACGCCCACGAGAAGGTAGACAAGGCCGCGGCGCGCCGCCGCGCCGTCGACCTGCTCGCCCGCGTCGGCATCAGCGAGGCCGACCGCCGCTTCGACAGTTTCCCGCATCAGTTCTCGGGCGGCATGCGCCAGCGCGTGATGATCGCCATGGCGCTGGTCCTCAACCCGCCGCTGGTGATCGCGGACGAACCCACCACCGCCCTCGATGTCACCGTGCAGGCGCAGATCGTCGCACTGCTCGACGAGATGCGGCGCGAGCGCGGCACCACCGTGGTGATGATCACCCACGATCTCGGCTTGCTCTCCAGCATCGCCGACCACGTGATGGTGATGTATGCCGGCCGCCGCATGGAGCTCGGGCCCAGCACCCCGCTCTTCGCCGCCCCGGCTCATCCCTACACATCAGGGCTCCTCGCCTCCTCTCCCGCCAACTACGAGGCCGGCGCCGAGCTGGTGCCGATCCCCGGCCGCCCGCCGAGCCTGCTCAATACTCCGATGGGCTGCGTGTTCGCGCCGCGTTGCGCCAGCGCCTTGCCGCGCTGTGCCGCCGAAGCGCCGCCGCTGCGGGTGTTCAGCGATGGCTTGCAATCGCTGTGCTGGCTCGAGGGCCCACCGGCCGATGCCGCCGCCAGCGCCGTGGCGACCGTCAAAGCGCCTGCCGTCGACGAGATCGTGGTCAAGGCCGAGGGCGTACGCCTCACCTATGGCGCCGGCAGCCCATTCAACCCCAGCGCCGGCTTCGAGGTGCTGAAGGGCATCGACCTCGAACTCAAGCGCGGCGAGACCCTCGGGCTGGTCGGCGAAAGCGGCTGCGGCAAATCCACTTTCGCCCGTGTGCTGGCCGGGCTGATCCCGATGACCTCAGGCAAGGTGGCGCTGCTCGGCCGCGACCTCGGCTCGCTCGATCCGCGCGCCTGGCAGGCGATGCGGCGCGAGGTGCAACTGGTGTTCCAGAACCCCTTCGGCGCCTTGAACCCGCGCCGCCGCGTCGGCGCCATCATCGGCGATCCCTTCCGCATCCATGGGCTGGCAAGCGGCGCCGAACGGAAGCGCGAAGTGCAGCGGCTGATGGAGCTCGTCGGACTCAACCCCGAACACTACAACCGCTTCCCCGCAGAATTCTCCGGCGGCCAGCGCCAGCGCATCGGCATCGCCCGCGCCTTGGCGCTCAACCCCTCGCTGATCATCTACGACGAGCCCGTCTCCGCTCTCGACGTGTCGATCCAGGCGCAGGTGCTGAATCTGATGCGCTCGCTGCAGCGCGATCTCGACCTCACTTACCTGTTCATCTCGCACGATCTCGCCGTGGTCCGGCACGTCTGCGACCGCATCGCGGTGATGCAGGCCGGCCAGATCGTCGAACTCGCCGAGGCCGTAACGCTCTACCGCGCGCCGCAGCACCCCTACACCCAGACCCTGCTCGCCGCCTCGGTCACGACCCCGCCCCGCCACCCCGCAGCCGGCCGCACGCTGGTGAGCACGCATGTTCCGGAGGCCGCATGAGCGCCGAGGCAGCCATCCCCGTCGTCCAGCGCAGCTCGCTGGCGCTGACGCTGCGCCGGCTCGGCCGCGACCCGGCGATCATCGCCGCGCTGGTTTTTATCCTGCTGGTGGTGATCTTCGCCCTCTCGGCGCCATGGATTTCGGCGCTGACCGGCCACTCCGCCATCGAGCAATACCGCGATACCGGCCTCTCCGAGATGGGCCTGCCTGTGGCGCCCAACGCCGAGTTCCTGTTCGGCACCGATCACCTCGGCCGCGACGTGCTGGTGCGCCTCGCCTATGGCGCGCAGATCTCGCTCACCGTCGGCGTCCTCGCCGCCGTCGTTGCGGCGCTGATCGGCATCACCGTCGGCATGGTCGCCGGCTATTTCGGCGGCTGGGTCGATACCGTCCTGAGCCGCGCCATGGATCTGGTGATGAGCGTGCCGTTCCTGCTCTGCGCCCTGGCGCTGGTCTCGGTGTTCGGCCCCAGCCTGTCGCTTTCTATCGGCGTCATCGTCTTCTTCAGCTGGACCACCATGGGCCGCGTCATCCGCGGCCAGGTGATGTCGCTGCGCCGGCAGGAATTCGTCGAGGCCAGCCGCTCGCTCGGCGCCGGCCCGTTGTCGATCATGTTCATTGACATCCTGCCCAACCTCAGCGTGCCGATCATCGTCTACACCACCATGATGATCCCGGGCTCGATCGTCTTCGAGGCGACGCTGAGCTTTCTCGGCATGGGCATCGTGCCACCGGCCCCGAGCTGGGGCGGCATGCTGGCCGACGCGGCCGGCAACTCGCTCTACCTCGTCGCCGCCTGGCTGGTGCTGATCCCCGGCCTCGCGCTGCTGTTCACGACGCTCGCCTTCAACATCCTCGGCGATGGGCTGCGCGATGCGCTCGATCCGCGTGGCCGGCTGGTCAAGAGGAAAGCCAAATGATCCGCTATCTCCTCGGGCGGCTGGCGTTCGGTGCGCTGATCCTCCTCGCGCTCAGCATGTTCGTGTTCTTCCTGTTCTTCGTCGCCCCCGGCGATCCGGCCCGCATGGTGGCGGGCGACAAGGCGACCGAGACCCAACTGATCCAGATCCGCACCAATCTCGGCCTCGACCGGCCGATCCACGAGCAATATCTGAGCTTTCTGGGCAAGGCCGTGACCGGCGATCTCGGCTTTTCCTACCGCAACCAGCAACCGGTAGCGAAGCTGATCTTCAACCGCCTGCCCGCCACCCTGTCGCTGGTGGTGGGCGGCGTCCTGGTCTGGCTCGCCGTCGGCATCCCCATCGGCATCATGTCGGCGCGCCATCCCGGCGGGGTGCGGGACCGGCTCGGCCAGGGCTTCATCCTCATCGGCCTCAGCTTTCCGACCTTCGTGCTCGGCATGATGTCGCTCTACCTGTTCTATTTCCTGCCCCGGCAATCGGGCTTCATGCTGTTCCCGGCCGGTGGCTTCAGACCGTTCCTGCCCAATCCGGCGATCTGGGCCTGGCACCTGATCCTGCCCTGGACCACCCTGGCGCTCACCACCGCCGCGGTCTACGCCCGCCTCACCCGCGGCCAGATGCTCGAAGTAATGGGCGAGGATTACATCCGCACCGCCCGCGCCAAGGGCCTGAGTGAGCGCAAGGTGATCTGGAAGCACGGCATGCGCGCCACCCTCACCCCGCTCGCCACCCAGCTCGGCGCCGACATCGCGCTGCTGCTCGGGGGTGCCATCGTCATCGAACAGGTCTATGGCCTGCAGGGCGTCGGTGCGCTGGCGGTGCAGGCGGTGGCCAACCAGGATCGCCCCATCATCATCGGTGTGGTGCTGCTCGGCGGCTTGTTCATCGTCGTCGCCAACATCATCGTCGACATCGCCTATGTACTGCTCGATCCGCGCGTGCGGTGAGAAATGTGCCACCGTTAGCTCCCCTCCCCCCTTGAGGGGAGCAGAAGGAGACCAAAATGCCCGTCGCCGAATACACCATCCCCGGCATGCTGATCCGCGATCACCTGCTGCCGGTGCCGCTCGATTGGCAAAAGCCTAAGGGACAAACCATCGAGCTGTTCCTGCGCGAAGTGGTCGACCCCACCAAGCGCCATGACGACCTGCCGCTATTGGTGTTCCTGCAGGGTGGTCCCGGCGGCAAGTCGCCGCGCCCCACCAAGGGCAGCCCGTCCTGGTTGGCCGAGGCGCTGAAGACGCATCGGGTCATCCTGCCCGACCAGCGCGGCACCGGCCGCTCCACCGGCATCGAAGCCGCCACCATGGCGCAGTTCCCCGACGCCGAGGCTGCGGCCGACTATCTCGGTTACTTCCGCGCCGACTCGATCGTCGACGATTTCGAGCACGCCCGCAAAACCCTATTCCCAGGCAAGCGCTGGGAATCCCTGGGCCAGAGCTATGGCGGCTTCCTCACCCTCACCTATCTCTCGCGCTACCCCGAAGCGCTCGCCGCCTGTTACGTCGCCGGCGGCCTCGCCAGCCTGTCGCCCAATGCCGACGAGGTCTACCGCCGCACCTATCCGCGCGCTGCGGGCAAAAGCCGGCTCTACTACAAGCGCTATCCCGACGACGTCGCCCGCGTCGCCGGCATCGCCGACGTCATTGCCGGCAGCGACGTGCGCCTGCCCGATGGCGATCGGCTCACCGTCAAACGGCTGCAGACCATCGGCATCGATCTTGGCATGGCGCCCGGCCACGAGAACGTCCACTGGCTGATCGACGAGGCCTTCTCCGCGCCTGGCCGGCTGTCCGACCACTTCCTCTTCAGCGTCATGAGCCTCACCAGCTACGATGGCGGCCCGCTGTTCGCCGCCCTGCAGGAGAGCATCTACGGTCACGGCGCCGGCGCCACCAACTGGGCCGCCGAGCGGGTCAGGGCGAGCCATCCCGAGTTTGATCCATCAGCCCGCCCGCTGCTGTTCACCGGCGAGATGATGTACCCGTGGATGTTCGAGGAAATCCGCTCGCTCCGCCCGTTCAAGGCCGGCGTCGAGGCGCTGGCGGCGCGGCAGAGCTATTCCGAACTTTATGACCTCAAGCGCCTCGCCGCCAACCAGGTACCGGTCAGCGCCGTGGTCTATTACGACGATCTCTATGTCGACGCCGGCCTGTCGCTCGAAACCGCCGCCGCGGTGGGCAACCTGCAGCACTGGGTCACCAACGAATACGAACACGACGGCATCCGCCAGAGCGGCAACGTGTTCAAGCGGCTGGTGGAAATGGTGAAGGAAGCGGGCGGGCCGGTGAGGGGGAACTGAGGGCTTGCAGTCGGCGCCCCTCTCCCCTGAGGGGAGAGGGCAAGTGGAGCTAGGACCGAAGGTCCGTAGCGGAGCTAGGGTGAGGGGTTCAGCTTCTCAGCGAGCGCGCGTTGCGCCGCTTCACCCCTCATCCGGCGCTTCGCGCCACCTTCTCCCCTGAGGGGAGAAGAGACGGGCGCCAAGCACACCGGCCCTTCAATCCTCAAAATGCCCCCGCACCGCAAAACCGCCGCCCTGCAGCACCGCCACCTCTGGCGCAGGCTCGGGCCACCCGCCCGCCGGCGCCGGTAGTTCCCCCGACGAGTGCTCCGCCTTCCACCCGAGTGTATGGCTCGCCTCGTTCACGTACCAGGCCCCGACATTGTCGGAGATGGCGAACACCGTGCGATAGCCCAGTTCCCTCGCGTCGAGCCCGGCGAATACCAGCCGCGCCAGATCCTCCCGGTCGCACCAGAGCTTCAGGTCTCGCTGCGAACCCGGGTTGTTCGCCGCGCAGATCCGCACGTTCAGGCACTGGATGCCGAACTTGTCGTGATACAGGCGGCTCAAATTCTCGCCGAACAGCTTGCTCACCGCATAGAGCGAATCCGGCCGCACCTCGGCATGCCGGTCGAGCGGCGCGTCGCTGACCTTATGCATCCCCAGCACATGGTAGGACGAGGCGTAGATCACCCGCTTCACCCCGGCCTGCCGCGCCGCCTCGAACACGTTGTAGGTGCCGGCGATATTGGCATCGAGGATGGCCTGCCACGGCGCCTCGTTGGCCATACCGCCGAAATGCACCACCGCCTCGATGTCGCTCTGCATCAGCGCCTCCACCGCGGCGCGGTCGGCGAGATCGGCCAGCACCGCCTCGCCGCCATCATCGGGGGCGACGAGGTCGGTTGCCAGCACCGGCCGGCCGGTCGCGGCGAAGCGCTCGCGCAGGTAGCTGCCGAGCCGCCCGGAGGCGCCGGTGAGCAAAGTCTTCGGCATCAGCTCTCACTCGTCAGGCAGCATCCGGGCCGTACGGGTCCCAGCCATTGGCCTGGAACAGCGCGATGATATAGCCGAAGCAGAAGGCAAAGGCGGTTTCCATCGAGTTGTCGGCGTCGATATGCGGCACATGGTCGGGCATGATCATGCCGTCATAGCCGACCTCGTGATAGATCTTCAGCGCCGCCGGCATGTCCATGTCGCCATTGTCGGGGAACTCCTCGGTGAACGAGTAGCGGCCGCCCTTGATGTTGCGGAAGTGCACGTTGAAGATCTTCTTGCGGCTGCCGAACCAGCGGATCACTTCGCCGATCTCGGCGCGCGGGTTCTCCATCCCCTCGGCCACCGTGCCCTGGCAGAAATTGAGCCCGTGATAAGGGCTCTCGCAGGTCTCTACGAACCGCATCAGCCCCTCGACGCTGGAGAGCACCCGGCTCTCGAACCCGCGATAGCCGGGCGGAGTCATCGGGTCGTGCGGATGGCAGGCGAGCCGCACCCGGTTGGCCGTGGCCACCGGCACCACGCGCTCGAGGAAATACTCGATGCGACCCCAGAACTCCTCCGACGACACCTTGCCGGCGATGGTCAGCGTCTCGCCATCGGTCGCCTCGCTGGCGCGCCAGGTCGAAAGCTGCTGCCCGCCGCGACCGATCTCCGAGGTGGTACGCGGGATGCCCAGCACGTTGAAATTGTACTTGGCCGCGCCGATGCCGGCTTCCGCCAGCGCCTCGATGATCTTGCAGATGCCGTCGATCTCGCGGTCCCGCTCACCGGGCTTGCCGAGCACGATCCCCGGCGCCTGGTGCCTGCGCTCGATGCCCGAGGAGGGGAGCGGCAACTGCACCATGTCGAGCACCAGCCCGAATTTCGAGACGTGCTCGGCATGCCGCATCAGGATATCGCGATCCCACTGCCAGGGGTCGCCCACCGGGTCGATGCAGACATGCTTTACCCCGAGCTGGGCCAGCTGCCTCAGATAGCGGTCGCCGACTTTGGCGAATTGGTCGCCGCCGAGCTGGGTGCCTACATACATGTCATCCCCTCCTGTACTATGACTTTGCCAAACCAGTATGATAGATTCCTCGAGATGTCTGCACCCACCATCACCACCATTGCCCCCGACCGTTGCGATATCGGCGAGAGCCCGGTCTGGGACGAACGCACCGGCTTGCTCTGGTGGGTCGACATCACTCCCGGCACCATCCACTGCATCGATCCCGCGACCGGCGCTCGGCAGCGCTGGGAGTTCGGCGAGCCGGTCGGGTCACTGGGGCTTTGCCGCTCCGGCAGGCTGGTGGTCGCACTCAGGAGCACGGTGATCCTGTTCGATCCGCGCGACGGCAGCCGGCAGTTGCTCGCCAGCGTGACGCACCGGAAGCCCGAGATGCGGCTCAATGACGGCAAGGTCGGCCCCGACGGCGCCTTCTGGGTCGGCTCGATGGATGCGAGCGGCGCAGCCGATCCGGCCGGCACGCTCTATCGCGTCGCCCCCGATGGCGGCGTCACCGTGATCACCGAGAATTTCCGCATTTCCAATGGTCTCGCCTGGGATGGCGCTGGCACCCGCATGTACCACTCGGATTCACGCGGCATCTGGGTCGACATCTACGATTTCGACCCGGCCACCGGCGCCGCAACCAACCGCCGCCGCTGGCTCGAACTCGACGAACTGACCGGCCGCCCCGATGGCGGCGCCTGCGATATCGACGGCAACTACTGGTCGGGCGGCGCCTCAGCCAGCCGCCTCAACTGCTTCTCGCCCGACGGCCAACTGCTGCGCTGGGTCGACCTCCCCAACTTCCGCCCCACCATGCCCTGCTTCGGCGGGGCTGATCTCGGAACGCTCTATGTCCCGAGCCTTAGCGCCGGGGTGTCGGCGGAGAATCTCGAGAAGTGGCCGCTCTGCGGGGCGATGGTGAGCGTGCCGAGTGACACCAGGGGTGTGCCGGTGGGCCGGTTTGCGGACTAACTAGCAGATAGGACACCGGCGGCGCCCCATCGTCCCCTCGCCCCTTTGGGGAGAGGGTTAGGGTGAGGGGCGCCAAGCACACCGGCCGAGCCACACGTCACTACCACCCGCACGTTTCCAGCGCTTGGCGCCCCTCACCCCGCGAATGAGGCCGTCGGCCTCATTCGCCGCCCTCTCCCCAAAGGGGCGAGGGGGCGATGTGGCGCGGCCAGTGCCCCTTGCCCCGTCTGCACCACTTCGTGCATCCAGATCACATCTGCACAAAAATTCTGCATATCACGTCTTGATGCACACATCTCGGTATGCCACCCCGCCAGACTGTGCATAATCGGCTCGACCACCATCGAGGGCCGAGCCTTGCAGACTTCCCCCACCGCCGCCGTCCAGCGGGCCCTCGCCGCCCTCGCGGCCTATGACGACCCTGCGACCTTCATCAGCCTGAAGCCCGAAGCCGTCCTGCTGGCCGAAGCCGCCGCGCTGGAAGCCGCCGGCCCTGAAGGCAAGCCGCTCTACGGCCTGATCTTCGCCGTCAAAGACAACATCGACGCGGCGGGCCTCCCCACCACCGCCGCCTGTCCGGATTTCGCCTACACGCCGCCCCACTCGGCTTTCGTCGTCGCACGGCTCGAAGCCGCCGGCGCGATCGTTTTGGGCAAGACCAATCTCGATCAGTTCGCCACCGGGCTCGTCGGGGTGCGTTCGCCTTATGGCGTGCCGCGCAACGTGCAGCGCGCCGACCTGGTGCCCGGTGGCTCGAGCTCCGGCTCGGCCGTGGCGGTGGCCGCCGGCATCGTCGATTTCGCCTTGGGCACCGACACCGCCGGCTCCGGCCGCATCCCGGCCGGGATGAACGGCGTCGTCGGGTTGAAGCCGACCCTCGGTCTGTTCTCGGCCTCCGGCATGGTGCCGGCCTGCCGCACCCTCGACACCATCTCGGTCTTTGCCCGCGACGTCGCTACCGCCTTCCGCGTCACCACGGTTGCCGCCGCCTATGACGCCGCCGACGCTTATTCGCGCCCGCTGCCGGCGCCAACCCTATCTGCCGCGCCACCAAGCCTGCGGGTCGGTGTGCCGCCCAAGGCGCAGCGAAAGTTCTTCGGCGACGCCGCCGCCGAGGCCTCATACGCCGCCGACCTCGACCGCCTCGCGGCGCTCGGTGCCGAAATCATCGAAGTCGATTTCGAACCACTGCACGCGGTGGCCCGGCTGCTCTACGAGGGGCCATGGGTGGCCGAGCGCTATGCCGCAACCAGAACCCTGCTCGAGGCCAGTCCCGCCTCCTTCCACCCGGTGACCCGCAAGATCATCGAAGGCGCCCGCGGCCTCACCGCCGTCTCGGCCTTCGAGGCGACCTACCGGCTGATGGATCTGAAGCGCGCCGTGGCGCCGCTCCTCGCCCGGCTCGACTGCCTCGCCGTGCCCACCGTGCCGCGCGCCTATACTGTAGCGGAGCTCGCGGCCGACCCGATCACCCTCAATTCCAACCTCGGCAGCTACACCAACTTCGTCAACCTGCTCGATCTCGCGGCGCTGTCGGTGCCCACCGGCACCCGCGCCGACGGGCTGCGCGGCAGCCTGACGCTGATCGGTCGCGCCAACAGCGACGGTTACCTTGCCGGCATTGGCATGGCGCTGACCGGCGAAGCCACCGGCGCTTCCATCCGTGCGTCGGCCGGGCGCATCGAAATCGCCGTGGTCGGCGCCCACCTCTCCGGCCTGCCGCTCAACGGCGAACTCACCGCGCTTGGCGGCAGCTTCCTCCGGGCGGCCACCACCACACCCGACTACCGCCTCTATGCCCTCCCCGGCACCACCCCGCCCAAACCCGGCCTGCTGCGCGTCGCCGATGGCGCGGGCACGGGCATCGCCGCCGAAATCTGGTCGCTGGATGCGGCGGGGTTCGGCGCTTTCGTCGCAAAGATCCCGGCGCCGCTCGGCATCGGTACGCTGCGGCTGGCTGACGGCACCACCGCCAAGGGGTTCCTGGTGGAGGCCGAGGCGATCAAAGGCGCACGCGATATCTCGGAGTTCGGCGGCTGGCGGAAGTTTCTGGCGGCGAAGGTGCCGGCCTCTCCTTGATCCTCCCCCGCCCCGCGGGGGAGGATTACTGCACCGCCGGTGTTTCCCTAAACCCTGCTGAACCGCTCATACGCGTCGCCGACAATCGCGATGTGCTTGCGCATCGCCGCCTCGGCTTCGGCGCGATCGCCGCGTAATATCGCTTCGACGATCAGTCCGTGTTCTGCGTGCGATTGCTGGAGCCGCCCGCGAGCGCCGAACTGGGCGCGGCGGAACGGCTGCAGCCGTTGCCGGGTTGAGATGGTGATCTCGCTGAGATAGCCGTTATGCGCCCCTTCGTAGATCGCGGTGTGGAACGCGTCGTTCGCCTCGGCATAGCCGGTGGTGTCGCCGGCGCGCACGATCCCGGCCATCATCGTGTGCTGCGTATCGAGCGCTTCGCGTTCGGCCGCCGTCATCATCTGGGCGCAGAGCCCGGCGCACAGCGCCTCGAGATAGCCCATCACCTCGAACATGCCGGCGAGCTCCGCCGGCGCGGGCTTGGCCACCAGGGCGCGGGCATGCGGCTTCTGGTCCACCAGGCCGCTCGCCGCCAACAGGCGCAACGCATCGCGCACCGGGGTGCGCGACACCGCGAACTCGCTGGCCAGCAGCGTCTCATCGAGCGGCGTGCCGGGTTCCAGCTCGCCGGCAATGATGCGGCTGGCCAGCACACGGCGGATCTCCTCGCCGGAGGTGCGTTTCAGCATGATCCCCTCTAAGTCTCGCGCAGTCAGACCTACGCGTCGATGACGCTGACATGCGCCGCCGCGACGCGCCAGCCATCCGGCATCCGTATCCACGTCTGCATCTGCCGTCCAACCTTGCCGGGGACGCTGGCATGCGAAAACAGCGTCGCGGCGATCGCGGTGTCCTGCCCGTAGGTGGTGATCACCGTCTCGGCCAGCCGCCGGTCGACCCCGGTGGAACGGCGCAGCAGCCGGAACGCCCGGATCGCCTCGCTGCCATAGAGGTTCTCACCGATGCCGTAGCGCACGGTCAGCGGGCTATCGAGAAACTGTTCGTCGAGCACCGCCACGTCATTGGCGACCAATGCCGCCTCGTAGCGTTCGAACGCCGCCGTCACCTCGGCCAGCACCGCGGGATCGTTGACCATCATGCCATGACCGCCCTTTCGAGCGCCGCCAGCGGCGTCACCCAGCCGACAATGCCGCCTTGCGCGGCGATCATCGCCAGCGTCGCCGCCTTGAATTCCGGGAAGTAGCTTTCCGTCGCATCCTCGATCACGAGGCACTCATAGCCGCGATCATTAGCCTCGCGCATCGAGGTCTGGACGCAGACTTCGGTGGTGACACCCGCAAACACCAGATGGGTGATGCCGAGCTGCTGCAATTGCTCATGCAGGCCGGTGGCCCAGAACATCCCCTTGCCGGGCTTGTCGATCACCAGTTCGCCCTCGAGCGGCGCCAGCGCCGCGACGATCTGGTTGCCCGGCTCACCCCTGACCAGCAGCCGTCCCATCGCGCCCGCCTCGCCGATCTTGAGGCTCGGGTTGCCGCGCCGGATCTTTGCAGGCGGACAGTCGCTGAGGTCTGGCTGATGCGCCTCACGGGTATGGATCACCGGCCAGCCCTGCGCCCGGAACAGCGCGATCAGCGCCGCCGTCGTCGGGATGATCGCCTCGAGCCGGGCAACATCATTGCCGAGCGAATCCCCGAAACCACCGCGCTCGATGAAATCGCGCTGCATGTCGATGACCACCAGCGCGGTGTGCTGGGGGTCGAGCGCATAGGGATAGGGCCGCGAGGGCACCGAGATCATCGCAGCACCATGACGAAGGAGCCGCGGCAGGGGATATGGAGGGCGAGGTAGTCGGCGGGGCCGGCGCCCGTGGCCACCCCCCTCCCAACCTCCCCCGCAAGGGGGGAGGTGCCCGCTGGTGCTTGCGGCACCATGGTGCCAGAAACTGGATGCGGCACCCTCCCCCTCGCGGGGAGGGTCGGGGAGGGGGGAGCAGCACGCTCGGAGCCAGCCGCCTCGCTCCTCTGCCCAATGAAAAGTCTGGTGAGGGGGCCCGTCGCCCTGCCACGGACCCAATCGAGGGCCCCCTCACCTGGCGCTGCCCACCGCCAGCCTCGGCCCCAGGAATGGGGTTTCGTCTGCCCTGTCGCGGTCGCAGCGTCCATCTCAGTGTCCCGCCATGTGTTGTCCGATGGTGTTGCGGTCGGTGTCCTCGATCCGCGCCACATAGTTGATGGTGCCGCCACTCATCACCGCCACGCGGTCGGCCAGTTCGAGGATTTCGTCGAGGTCCTCGCTGACCAGCAGCACCGCCGCCCCGCGGTTGCGCTGCTCCATGATCTGGCTGCGGATATCGGCCACCGAGGCGAAATCGAGCCCGAAACAGGGGTTGGCGACGATCAGCACGTCGACATCGCCACTGAGCTCGCGCGCCAGCACGGCTCGCTGCACATTGCCGCCCGAGAGCGTCTCGATCGGCGCGTCCGGCCCCTGCGTCTTCACCCGGTACTTGGCGATCAACTCCTTCGCCTTCTCGCGCATCGGGCCCGGCGACATCCACCAACCGAGTTTCGCCACCGGCGGCTTGTCGAAGGAGCGGAACGCTAGGTTCTCGGCGACGCTCATCCGCGGCACGGTGGCGTTCTTCAGCGGCTCCTCGGGCAGCCCGAACACCTTGTAGCGGTCGAACGAGCCGCGCCTGGGCCGGAAGAACTCGCCATTGATGTAGATGCCGCCATCCGACAGCGGCCGCTGGCCACTGAGCGCTTCGACCAGTGCCGATTGCCCATTGCCCGATACCCCGGCAATGCCGACGATCTCGCCGGCCTTCACCTTGAGGTTGACCGACTTGATCGCCGGCAAGCCGTCATTGTCCTCGGCGAACAGCCCGGCCAGCTCCAGCCGGTCCGGCCCTTCATTGTGTTTCTTCCGCGCCGCGCGTTCGCGGATCGCCGTGTCGCCGATCATCATGGCGCTCATGTCGGGGACGCTCACGGCCCTCGCGTCGCCCGCCCCGGTGAAGCGGCCGCGCCTCAGCACGGTGAAGTGGTCGCAGAACGCCTTCACCTCGCGGAACTTGTGCGAGATCATCAGCACGGTGATCTCCTTGCGGTCGGCCATGCCGCCCAAGAGCCCCAGCATTTCGTCGGCCTCGCCCGGCGTCAGCACCGAGGTCGGCTCGTCGAGGATCATGAAGCGCTGGTCGAGATAGAGCAGCTTCAGGATTTCGAGCTTCTGCTTCTCGCCGGCCGACAGCGACGACACCGGCGTGTTCATCGGCACCCGGAACGGCATCTCGGCCATGAAGGCGTCGAGGTGCTTTTTCTCTTTCGCCCAGTCGATCACCGCCGGCGCATCAGCGCGCGAGATCACCAGGTTTTCCGCCCCGGTGAGGCACGGCACGAGGGTGAACTGCTGGTAGACCATGCCGATGCCATTGGCCCGCGCGTCCCTCGGCGAGCGGATCGCGACCTCCTGGCCGTCGAGCCGCACCTGCCCCTTGTCGGCGCTGTAAAACCCCATGATGCACTTGACCAGCGTCGACTTGCCGGCGCCGTTCTCGCCGAGCAGCGCATGGAACGAGCCGGCCTCGACCTTGATCGACACATCGTCGAGCGCCAGCAGCGGCCCGAACACCTTGGTCATGCCGATGGCTTCGAGCGAGGGGGCGCGGCCGGCCATCACAGCACCGCCATCAGGTCGGTCGAGGTGGCAACCGCGCCGAACACCCCGCCCTGCATCTTGATCATGTCGATGGCGGCGAGGTGGTTGTCGTATTTGGTGGCGGCGCAGCAATCCTCGAGCAGCACGCATTCAAAGCCGCGATCATTGGCCTCGCGCATCGTCGTATGGACGCACACATCGGTCGTAATGCCGGTGAGGACGATGTTGCGGATGCCCTTGAGCCTGAGGATCAGCTCGAGATCGGTGGAGGCGAAGGAGCCCTTCCCCGGCTTGTCGATGACCGCCTCGCCCGGCTCGGGCGCGAGTTCCGGGATGATTTCCCAGCCCGGCTCGCCCCGCACCAGGATCCGCCCCTGCGGCCCCTGGTCGCCGATCCCGGCGCCGATGCGCTGCGAGCGCCAGCGCTTGTTAGCCGGCAGATCGCTCAGGTCGGGCTTGTGCCCCTCGCGGGTATGGATGATCGGATAGCCCTTGGCGCGGAAACCGGCCATCAGCTTTTTCAGCGGTTCAATGGGAGCCCTGGTCAGGGAAATGTCGTAGCCCATCGAGTCGACATAGCCGCCCGGCCCGCAGAAATCGGTCTGCATGTCGATGACGACAAGCACCGTGTTGTCGGGCCGGAGGTCACCATCGTACGGCCAGGGATAGGGCGTCGAGGCGATGGTCTTGCCACCGGCGACTGCTGCCGCGTCGATCCGTTCGTCCATGCTCATCGGTCCCGCCTCACTTGGTGATCGACAGTTCGCCCGGCACATCGCGCGCCGCGGCCTTCGAGCCGGCGGAAATGATCATGATGATCAGCGTCAGGATGTAGGGGGCGGCGTTGAAGAAGTAGTAGCCCTGGGAAATGCCGATCGACTGCAGCGAGGGCCCCAGCGCCCCGGCAGCGCCGAACAGCAGGGCGGCCCAGATGCACTTGATCGGGTCCCAGCGCGCAAAGATCACCAGCGCCACCGCCATCAACCCCTGCCCCGAGCTCAGCCCCTGGTTCCAGCTGCCCGGGTAGTAGAGCGACAGGAACGCTCCGCCGATGCCGGCGAGGAAACCGCCCGCCGCAGTGGCGAGGAAGCGTACCAGGTCGACCGATACGCCCATCGCCTTGGCCGAGGCGGCGCTGTCGCCGGTCATCCGGACGATCAGCCCCCATCTGGTGTTCTTGAACGCCCAGAACATGAAGATGGCGAGCGCAATGCCGACAAAGAACAACGGGTTCACCTCAAGCGCCTGGGCGAGCGCCGGGTTACCGGTCCAATCCCCCAGCGGGATGGCGTCGAGCCGCGGCGCCGAGGGCTGGATGAACGGCTTGCCGAAGAAGAAGGCGAGGCCGGTGCCGAAGCTCATCATGGCGATGCCGACGGCGATGTCGTTGACCCGCGGCAGCTTGCAGATATAGCCATGCAGCGCCCCAAGGCAGAGCCCCGAGCCGCCGGCGGCGAGCACACCCAGCCAGGCATTGCCTGTAAGGTAGCTCACCGCATAGGCGACCATGGCGCCGAGCACCAGATTGCCCTCGAGCCCGAGGTTGATGCGCCCCGATTTCTCGGTGAGCGTTTCGCCCAAGGCGACAAACATGAAGGGCGTCGACACTCTTATGGCGCCGCCCAGCATGGCGATCAGCACGGTGACCAGAGCATTGTCCATCAGGTGCGCTCCCCCGTTGCCTTGGGCTGGAACAGCTTGAAGCGGCCGTAGAAAGTCTCCGACACCAGCAGCACCACGAACATCATCCCCTGCAGCACCAGGATCGTCGCATCGGGCATCCCCATCCGTCGCTGGATCACCCCACCGGCCGCCGCCAGCGCCCCGAACAGGATCGCCACCGGGATCACCGCGAGGGGGTTTTGCCGGGCGAGGAAGGCGACGAGAATTCCCGTAAAGCCATAGCCGGCGACCAGCGAGGCGTTGGCCTGGCCGTGGATCGCCGCCACTTCGAAGAACCCCGCGAGCCCGGCACAGGCGCCGGCAATGGCGCAGCACACCACCATCAGCCAGCCCACCGGCAGGCCCTGGGCCCGCGCCGCCCTGAGGTTGCCGCCGGTCATCCGCGCCGCAAAGCCGAAGGTGGTGCGGCTCATCAGCACCCAGAGGAGGATGGCCAGCACGACGCCCGCCGCAAAACCCCAATGCACCTCGGTGCCGGGGATCGCGCCGATGCGGTAGGCATCGCCGATCGGCATGGTCGAGGGCTTGTTGGCCGAGGCCGGGTCGCGCAGCGCCCCCTCGACGAAGAAGTTCATGATGGCGATGGCGATATAGCTCATCAGCAGCGAGGCGATGGTCTCGTTGACCCCGCGCGCATATTTGAGCCAACCGGTGAACCCCACCCACAGCCCGCCAGTCAGCACCGCGGTACCCGCCATGGCGAGGAGCGTCAGCGGCACCGGCGCAGCGCTCGAGACCAGCGGAATGGCAATGGCGGCGGCGCTGAAGCCGCCCAGCACCAGCGCCCCTTCCCCGCCGATCATGGTGAGCCCGATGCGCGCCGGAATGGCGAAGGCGAGGCCGGTGAGGATCAGCGGCGCCGCCCGCTGCAGCGAGTTCTGGATCGAGAACGACGAACCGAAACCGCCGGTCCAGATCAGCTGGTAGAACTGGATCGGATCCTTGCCGATGGCGACGAGGAACAGCGCAAACAGCAGCGCCGAAACCACGAGCGCGCCGAGTGGAATGGCGAGTGCTTCGGCGAGGCGGAGCAGGCCGAGGCTCGGCCCGGCCTTGGCCGGGATCGCGGTACTGTCGGCGGTTTCAGCGGTCATGCGTGCCTCCATCAAAGCCGCGATCGCTGCCTCCCCCCTTCCCAGCGCCGCTTGGTCGCTTCGCTCCCAGCTCTGCTACCCTCCCCACCAGGGGGAGGGTGAAGAGGAGCGACCGGCCGGGCCGCAGCCTCACCTCCCCCCTTGTGGGGGAGGTAGCGCAGCTCGGACCGCAGGTCCGTAGCGAAGCTGGGAGGGGGGTGGGCAACACGCGCCTCACCTCACGTAATCGACCCCTGCACCCCCTCGAGCAGCCAGTTCATGCCGTCGAGATACGGGTCGTAATTGTCGTAGTCCTTGTCGACGACGACGTTGCCGGCATTGTCCTTGAGCGTACCCTTGTAGATCGGGGCGCCAGCGACCAGCGCCGCGATGGCGGCATCGGCCGCGGCGATCGCCTCGGGCGTCGCGCCTGCGCCATAGGGCGTGTTGCGCAGCATGTCGTTATTGTAGCCGCCGACCAGGAAGTTGGGCGGGGTTTTGCCGGCGGCGATGTCGTCGGCATAGGATTTGTAGATCGTCTCCCACTTGTATTCGGCGCCGGTGATGAAGCCCTTGGGCGCCAGCGGCGCCTGGCTGGCATTGTGGCCGGCGGTCTTCACCCCTCGTCCCTCGGCAGTCTCGATCACCACCTTCGGGCTATCCACGTGGCAGGTGATGACTTCGCAGCCGGCATCGACCAGCGCATTGGTCGCCTCCGCCTCGCGTACCGGCAGGCTCCACTCGCCGGTGAAGATCACCTGCACCGTGGCATTGGGGTTGACCGAGCGCGCCCCGAGCAGCACCGAGTTGATGTTGGAAAGCACCGACGGAATGGGCTTGGCCGCCACGAACCCGATCTTGCCGCCCGACGAGAGCCCCGCCGCGACACCGTTCACGTAGTGCGCCTGGTTCAGGTACGGGAAGTACGAGCCGGCATTGGCCGGGTCCTTGTCCTTGTTCCACAAGGGCGCCGCATGCCGGAAGGTGACGTCAGGATATTTCTTCGCCAGCTCGACCACGAACGGGTTGTAGTAGCCGAACGAGGTGGCGAGGATCAGGTTGGCGCCATCGAGGTTGATCATCGATTCCATGGACTTGGCCACGGCGTCGGTCTCGGGCACATTCTCTTCTTCCACCACGGTAATGCCGGGCAGTGCCTTCAGCGATTCCACCGACACGGCATGCGCCTGGTTCCAGCCGAAATCGTCTTTCGGCCCGACATAGACGATGCCGAGCACCACGCTGGTCTGTGCTTTGGCGATCCCGAACGGCAGCGCCGACGCGGCAAGCCCGGCTGCACCGGCTTTGAGCAATGTACGGCGAGAGATGGCAGTGAGTGTCATGACGTCTTCCCCTGGATTGCACCTTTGGGCGTGGCCTGCTGGGCCGGGCGCCGGTATCCGAGGAGATCAATGCAATCCATGTGCCAAGCCGCTGCCAGGTCTCCAGATCACTATTCTCTCAACGATTTCAGTCTCTTGATGGAATGAACCGAATAATGCTGCTTGCCCCGCCCCATCGATGAATGCTTAATGAGTCCGCACGCCCGATCCAACTGCCTATTTTCTAGTCACATCTGCGTGCATTGCATACAATAGGTTGACCACCACTAACCAAGGACGTCTTGCTCATGGCCGACTGGATCCCGATTGCCCTGGGTCGCGACATCCCTGATGGCGTCACCCGAGCGGTGATCGTCGACAGCCGGGAGCTGGTGATCTGGCGCGGCAGTGACGGCGTGGCGCATGTCTGGGAGGATCGTTGCCCGCATCGCGGCATGCGGCTCAGCCTCGGCTTCGTGCGCGGCAACGCACTCAACTGCCTCTATCACGGCTGGGAATATGGCGCGGCCGCCAATTGTCTCCGCATCCCGGCGCACCCCGATCTGACCGTACCGCCCACCATCCGCGCCAATGCCTTTGCGGCGACGGAAGCCGGCGGCATGGTGTGGATGAGCGACGCCGGCGCCGACGCGCCGCCACAACTGCCTGAGCTGACTCCGGTGATCAGCCTCGCCATCGAAGCGGCGCCGGAGCGCGTGCTCCCGGTACTCGGCGGTTCGACCGCCCAGACGCTGGTCACCCTGCCCTTTGCCGGCGGCACCCTGCAGGTCGGCTGGCACCGCGTGCATGCGACAAAGACCATGCTGCACGCCGTTGGCACCAACATCGACATCGCGGCCGCCACGGCGCATCTGCGCGCGCTGCGCCAGAACCTCGAACAGGGAGCCGCCGCATGAGCCTCACCGACGACCAGGCCGCGCTCGACCAGTGGTACACGCTCGGCGCGCTCACGGATTTCCCCGAGGGCGCCGAGGTCCGCTCGCGCTTGCTTGGTGAAGATCTCGTCGTCCGCCGCCTGACCGATGGCATCGAGGTGCGCGCCGCCGGTCGCACCCTGCCGGTCCGCACCGACTACCAGCATTTGTGGACCAGCTTCGGCACGCCGGAACGCGGCCTGTTCGAACTGCCCGAGAGCCGCGAACCCGACCGCCGCTGGATCTTCTGCGGCCCGGTGCGGGTCCGCGCCTCCGGCCTGCGGCTGATCGAGAATTTTCTCGATCTCGCCCACTTCCCCTATGTCCACACCGATATCCTCGGCTCCGAGGCCCATCCGGAAGTGGCAAAATACGAGGTCGAGCAACGCCGCGACGTCGACGAGCTCTGGGCCACCAAATGCGAGTTCTATCAGCCCAGAGCCGCTGCCGCCTCCGACGAGGGGCAGATCAGCAAGTACATGTACCGCGTGGTGAGCCCGTTCAACGTCATGCTCTACAAGACCCCTCCAACCGCGCCCGACCGCTGGGACGTCATCGCGCTGTTCGTCCAGCCGCTCCATGAGGCGGTATCGGTGGCGCATGCCTTCATGCTGGTGATCGACGAGACCAGTTCCGATGCCGAGCTCAGCTCCTTTCAGCAGATGATCTTCGTGCAGGACAAGATCGTGCTCGAGAACCAGCGCCCCTCGCTGCTGCCGCTGCAGCCGGGCCGCGAAACCCCGACCCGCGCCGATCTGAGCTCGGTGCTGTATCGCCGCTGGCTGAAGGAAAAACAGCTCCGCTTCGGCACCGAACCCCGCACGGACCTGCCCAATGCCTAAGCTCTACGACTATGTGCTCTCGGGCAGCTGCTACAAGGTGCGCCTGCTGCTGAACATGCTCGGCATTGCCTATGAAACCCAGGCCATCGACTTCTTCCCCGGCCGCGAACACAAGCGCCCGGAATTCCTGGCGCTGAACCCGCTCGGCCAGCTGCCGGTATTCGAGGACGATGGCCTCGTGCTGCGCGACGCCCAGGCCATCCTCTGCCACCTCGCCAACAAGTATGACGCTTCTGGCCGGTGGCTGCCGCGCGACGAGCGTTTCGGTCCGGTGATGATGTGGCTGAGCTTTGCCGGCGGCGAACTGATGGCCATCTCCGGCGCCCGGATGATCGCGATGCTCAACTACCCCGGCGACCTGGCCGCGCTGCAGCAGAAGGCCCGCGCCGCCTTGCGCCTGCTCGACGACCACCTCGCCGACCGCGCCCAGTCCGGGGGATTGTGGCTGGTGGGCGACACCCCCACGATCGCCGACATCGCCATGTTCCCCTACGTGGCCCTGAGCCATGACGCCGGCATCGGCCACGAGGATTTTCCGGCGATCAACCTGTGGCAGCGCCAGGTGCGGAATCTGCCGGGATTCGTGGGGATGCCGGGGGTACCGGACTACTTCTAGACATCACTGGAGCCCGCAGTCGGCGGCCCTCTCCCGCTTGCGGGGGAGGGGGGACCAGCCGAAAGGCTGGTGGGA
>JAESFN010000271.1_pt1 | contig 64594 bp, 62 predicted proteins | sample 9269411 | NCBI WGS metagenome assembly JAESFN01 (sample SAMN14505399, study PRJNA617100) | algae metagenome | isolation source: Iphinoe sp. HA4291-MV1 and co-occurring heterotrophs from trail next to... | place: USA: Maunawili Falls, Hawaii | collected 2009-07-25
ATCCACGTAATCGGTGACGACCTCGTCGCATCGAAGCCGCCGGCCCGCTCCCAGATCGTAATATAGACCTCTTGCAGAACCTCCTCGGCGAGATCCCTCCGCGACAAGATACGGACGATTACCCCGAAAAGTTTCGCGCTGGTGGCCTGGTACAGCGCCTTGAAGGCGGCCCGGTCCCGCGCGGCCACCCGGGCAACGAGGTCAGCCAGTTCTTGGGCAGACGCCAGCATCGGGCATGCGACCTGTGGGATGAGGAAGCGCAGGAAGGCCAGCGCTCCCCGTGACAGTCCCCCGGGAGCGGCGTGCCTTCGGGACCCCCAACCGATACCGGCGGAGTGACCCCAGCGCAAGTACGAGCGAGCCCGCCCGGGGTTTCAGTCGATGCGAAAAAAATTCTCGGGTGCGGGCTCGAAGCCGCCCAACGGTGGTTTAGGCAGCCGCAAGCCTGAAGTCGGACGTGCGGCGGTCGTAGTCGTCCGCCAGGGCCCGCAGCGCCGCCCCGCCGTCGCCCGCAAACGAGGGACCGTGCATCAGGGCCAGCGTGCGCGGCGCCAGCTTTGCCAGCGAGCGGATTGTCGTTCCCATGCCAGGATTGAGGGACGAATACTTGAACAGGTCCTCCGCCACGATCGCCGGCCCCACCACATCGCCGTCGGTCAGCGCCGGACCATTGCCGAGCTGGGTGAAGAGATCACCGCACATCAGCGTCGCCGTCGACTCTTCGTACATCACGCCGGCATCCCAGCCGTGCGGTGTATGCGGCGTATCGATGTAGCGGACCCGCCTGCCGCCGCCGAGGTCGATCATCTCGCCGTCCTGCAGCACACGCGGAGCGCGGTCCGCCATGTCGTTGAGCGACACCAGGCAGCCGGTCTGGCCGTGCGCGATCTGCGCATTGGGCGCGATGGCGAGCCATTCGTTCATGGCGCCGCACTCGTCGGCCTCGTAGTGGCCGAAGGCAATCCAGCGCAAACGGTCGGGCGAGATGAGACGGCTCAGGGCGTCGCGGTTCAGCGGGAACATCTTGCGCAAGCCGGTGTGGAACATCAGCGGCTCGTCGCCCAGGACCAGGAACTGATTGAACGTGAAGCCCGCGGGCGGGGCGATGTCCGGCACGAAGGTCGAGAGACGATAGATGCCGTCGGCAATCTCGCTGATCTTGGTTTCCATGATGGATCCTCTTTGCGGCAATGGGCGCCACCGGCTTCGATGCCAATGGACACGGGCACGATTTCAATATACATATGTGTGTAGTGAAATTGACGGCGCCTGTCAATATGGATGCACAGATATGTGCATTGAAATAACATGACCCGAACCTACACCCTGAAAAAGCGCGCGGACAGCCAGGCCGAGACCCGGCAACGCATCGTCGAGGCCGCGGTGAAGCTGCACAGCACGGTCGGTCCGGCGCTCACCACGATCAGCATGGTGGCCGAACGGGCCGGCGTTCAGCGCCACACGTTCTATGCGCACTTTCCTGACGATCACAGCCTGTACCTGGCCTGCTCGGGCCTGGCCATGGAGCGCGACCCGCTCCCTGACGCAGCGCCGTGGCGGGACATCGAGGACCTGCGGGAGCGGCAGCGCGTCGGCCTCACCGCGATTTATGGCTGGTACGAGCGCAACGCCGACCTCGCCGCCTGCGTGCTGCGCGATGCCGAGTATCACCCTCTGACCAGCGAAATCGTTGAGCTGCGGATGGGACCGTACATGGCCGCCTATCGCGAGGTGCTCGGCGCAAGGCTCAACACCAAACCGCGCGCGGTGCTGCGGCTGGCCCTGAGCTTTTTCACCTGGCGGACTCTGGTTCGCGACGCGGGCCTGAAGCAGGCCGCTGCCGTTAGGGCGATGGTCCAGGCCGTCGAATGCGCTAGCGAAACTTGAAGAGCAGCGTGGCGAGCGCCGTGGAGCGGGACGGGAAGCAGACTAGCTGCCGTACTCCAGTGCCTGAGCTCGCGTCATCAGTTTCAGCAGAACGGCGTCCAGCGCGGCCCGGTCGCCCGGCGTCAGCGCTGCCTCGAGTGCGTCCGAGAACGCCAGCGCCCGCGGCACCAGGTCGTCGTACGTCGACCGGCCGCCCTTGGTGAGCGACAGGAAGGCCTCCCGCTTGTCCTGCGCATTGGGCTCGCGCGCGATGAGCCCCAGCCGCTCGAGCTCCGCCACCGCGCGTGACACCTTGGTCTTGTGCATGCGGCTGTGCTGCCCCACCGCCTTGGCCGACAGCCGGCCGTACTGCCCGAGCGTCGCCAGCACGCGCCATTCGGGAATGCCGAAGCCGTAGCGGTCCTCGTAGATGCGCGCGAGCGCTTCGCTCATCACCGTGGCGAGCACATTGAGCCGGTAGGGCAGGAACGATTCGAGGCGCAACGCGCGGGTCCGGCCCGCCGCGGGCGGTAGTCGTCGCAGGGCACGTTGCCGGATCATGACGTCGCGAAAGCCCGATTCTCGTTGCACCCGGATGCCGTCGGGTCTAAAGGTTAGGGCAAGATAGTTACAGTTGCAACGATCTACGTCGATCTACATCAAGCAACGAGCGTAAGGAGACGCACCATGGCCAGCGCGAACTACATCTCCTTCCCCCGCGTCGAAGGCGACGCCTCCCGCCAGGCCCACGCCGATCTGCCCGACGGCACCTTCGAGCGCGAGCTTGGCAAGGAGGGCTTCTTCGGTCCCGCCACCATGATGTATCACCGCCATCCGCCCACCGGCTGGACGTCGTGGACCGGGCCGCTGCGCCCCCGCGCCTTCGATCTCATGAAGCTCGACGCGCCGAAGGGCACGGTGTGGGACGCGCCCGTCGTGCTCCACAACGCCAGCGTCAAGATGCGGCTGTGCAAGCTCTCCGGCAAGATGGACTACCTAGCCCGCAACGGCGACGGCGACGAGCTGTTCTTCGTCCACAAGGGCGCCGGCCACTTCTTCTGCGACTACGGCCACCTCGAGGTGAAAAAGGGCGACTACCTCGTCCTCCCGCGCTCCACCATGTGGCGGCTGGAGGCGACCTCGCCCGTCGAGTTGCTGATGTTCGAGTGCACCAACGGCACCATCCGCACCCCCGAGCGCGGCATGGTCGGCCGGCACGCCATCTATGACGAGGCCGTGCTGGATACGCCGAAGATCGACGACGCCTTTAAGGACCAGCAGGGCGAGCACGAGACCCACGTCCACATCCGCCGCTCGGGCGACATCTCGACGGTGGTCTATCCCTTCAATCCGCTCGATGCGGTCGGCTGGCACGGCGACCTGTCGGTGGTGCGCCTCAACATCAAGGACATCCGGCCGCTGGCCTCGCACCGCTACCACTTGCCGCCGTCCGCCCACACCACCTGGGTCGGCAACCGCTTCGTCATCTGCACGTTCGTGCCGCGTCCCTTCGAGACCGATCCGGCCGCGCTGAAAGTGCCGTTCTTCCACAACAACGACGACTTCGACGAGGTGATCTTCTATCACGAGGGCAACTTCATGAGCCGGGACAACATCCATCCCGGCATGGTGACGTGGCACCCCTGCGGCTTCACCCACGGCCCGCACCCCAAGGCCCTGAAGCGCATGTACGAGATGCCGGCCTCCCACACCGAGGAGTACGCCGTCATGCTCGACACCCGCGATGCGCTGCACATGGGCGACGGCGGGATCGCCACCGAGTTCAAGCCCTACGCCGATAGCTGGAAGACGGCGGAAAAGCAGGTGGCGCCCAAGGTGCCCGGGCGCATGGCGGCCGAATAGGCGGCGGCCACCTCATGCGCGGAGCCGGCCGGCGCCGGCTCCGCCGCTCCGTCTTCGCCATCCGTGCCGCGGTGCCATGCTGCGACAGTCCACACCCCCCGAGCGCCGCTCAGCCGCGCATCCGCGCGATGAACAGATCGTAGGGCAGCTCGCCCACCTGCCACCACAGATACTGCTCGTTGCGGTAGGCGATAAGCGAGTCGTAGGCGCGCTTGAACAGCTCGTTCTTGCCCGACAGCTCCGCGTAGTATTCCCCGGCCGCCTTGTAGGCCGCCTCCATCACCGGCACCGGAAATGGCTTCAGGATCGTGCCCGCCGCCACCAGCCGCTTCAACGCCGGCGCGTTGACGGCATCGTACTTGGACAGCATCCACACGCCGGCGGCATCGCACGCCTGCTGCACGATCGCCTGATAGACCTTCGGCAGCGCGTTCCATTTGTCGAGGTTGAACACCATGTGGAGCATGGCGCCGCCCTCCCACCAGCCGGGGTAGTAGTAGTATTTGGCCACCGTGCTCAAACCCAGCTTCTCGTCGTCGTAGGGCCCGACGAACTCGGCCGCATCGATGGTGCCGCGCTCCAAGGCCGGATAGACGTCGCCGCCCGCGATCTGCTGCGGCACCACGCCGAGCTTGGCCAGCACCTGCCCGCCCATGCCGCCGATCCGGAACTTGAGACCCTTGAGGTCGTCGACACTGTTGATCTCCTTGCGAAACCAGCCGCCCATCTGGCAGCCGGAGTTGCCGGCCGCGAGCCCGATCACGTTGAACTTGCGAAGCGCCTCGTTGACGATCTCCGCGCCACCGCCGAACGTCCACCAGCCCTGCTGCAGCCGGGCATTGAGGCCAAACGGAATGCCGGTGCCGAACGCCAGCGTCGGTTCCTTGCCGATGTAGAAATAGACCGGCGTCTGCGCTGCCTCGATCGACCCGCTCGCCACCGCATCGAGCGCCTGCAACCCCGGCACCATCTCGCCGGCGCCAAAGGTCTGGATCTGGAACTTGTTGTCGGTCGCCTCCGCCACGTATTTGGCGAACGTCTGTGCCGTTCCGTAGATGGTATCGAGCGATTTCGGGAAGCTCGACGTCAGCCGCCACCGCACCTCGGGCGCGCCTTGCGCGATCGCCGGCATCGCCACGCCCGAAATGGCGCTCGCGCTCGCCGTGGCAACGGCGCTACCCTTGAGAAAGTCACGGCGCTTCATCTGGGTGTCCTCCACGATTCCCCCGCCGGACGATCCGCGAAGGCGCCGGCCCGACGTCAGTCTACAGGATAGGACGAGCCCCATGAAGCTGGCGACGCTGAAGACCGGGTCGCGCGACGGCCGCCTCGTGGTCGTTTCTCGCGATCTCACCCAATGCACCAGCGCCGAGACCGTGGCGCCGACGCTTCAGGCCGCCCTCGACGACTGGACCCGCGCGGCGCCCGCCCTCGCCGACCTCGCCACCGGCCTCGAGCACGGCGCCGTGCCGGCGGAGCGTTTCCACGAGCGCGACGCCATGAGCCCGCTGCCGCGCGCCTACCAGTGGGCCGACGGCTCGGCCTACGTCAATCACGTCGAGCTGGTGCGCAAGGCGCGCGGTGCCGAGATGCCGGCATCGTTCTGGACTGACCCGCTCATGTACCAGGGTGGCTCCGACAGCTTCCTCGGCCCCCGCGATCCGGTCGTTCTGGCGGACGAGGACTGGGGCATCGACTTCGAGGCCGAGATCGCCGTCATCGTCGGCGACGTGCCCATGGGCGCGACTCGGGACATCGCGCTCGGTCGCATCCGCCTGCTCATGCTGGTCAACGACGTGTCGCTGCGCAATCTGATCCCCGCCGAGCTCGGCAAAGGGTTCGGCTTCTTTCAGTCGAAGCCATCGTCGGCCTTCTCGCCCGTCGCTGTGACCCCGGACGAGCTCGGCCCCGCCTGGGCCGACGGCAAGCTCCATCGGCCGCTGCTCTCGACGCTCAACGGGCGCTTGTTCGGCAGGCCCGATGCCGGGGCCGACATGACCTTCGACTTCGGCACGCTGATCGCCCATGCCGCCAAGACGCGCCCGCTTGGCCCCGGCTCGATCATCGGCTCGGGCACCGTCTCCAACAAGGACGAGGGCGGCGGTCCCGGCCGCACCATCACCGACGGCGGCGCCGGCTATAGCTGCATCGCCGAGATCCGCACCATCGAAACAATCCGCGACGGCAAACCGAGGACCCCCTTCATGCGTTTTGGCGATATCATACGCATCGAGATGAAGGACCAGGGCGGCAGGTCGATCTTCGGTGCCATCGAGCAGCGCATCGAAAGACACGCCGCCTAACGACGTGAGGGCCCGATGACCAAAGCACCCGGCTTCGCCTCGACCACCGACCTTTCGGACAAGAAGATCAGCTTCTCCGAGATCGGTCCTGGCCTCTACGCCTTCACTGCCGAGGGCGACCCCAACACCGGCGTGATCGTCGGCGACGACTGCTGCATGGTCATCGACGCTCAGGCGACGCCGGTCATGGCCCGCCAAGTGATCGAGCGCGTCGCCGCCGTCACCGACAAGCCCATCGCCTACGTGGTGCTGTCCCACTACCACGCCGTCCGCGTGCTCGGCGCCTCGGCCTACCACGCTCACGAGATCATCGCGTCGAACGCGACCCGCGACCTCATCGTCGAGCGCGGCAAGCAGGACTGGGACTCCGAGTATGGCCGCTTCCCGCGCCTGTTCCGCGCCGCCGACAGCATCCCCGGCCTGACCTGGCCGACCATCACCTTCGGCAGCGAGATGACGGTGTGGCTGGGCAGCCGCGAGGTCCGCCTCGTCCATCTCGGCCGCGGCCACACCGCCGGCGACATCGTCGCCTGGGTGCCCGATTCCGGCGTGATGTTCTCCGGCGACCTCGTCGAGTACCACTCGGCCTGCTACTGCGGCGACGCCCACTTCCAGGATTGGCCGGCGACACTGGACCAGCTTTCCTCGTTCAACCCCAAGGCGCTGGTGCCAGGCCGCGGCAACGCACTCGTCGGCGCCGCCAAGGTCGACGAGGCGGTGGTGCTGACCCGCGCCTTCCTCGAGACGCTGTACGGCACCGCCCTGCGGTCGGTCTCCCGCGGCCTGACGCTGAAGGAGACCTACGCCGAGGTGCGCGCGGCAATGGACCCCAAGTTCGGCGCCTACGCGATCTACGAGCACTGCCTGCCCTTCAACGTGTCGCGGGCCTACGACGAGGCGAAGGGCATTGCTCATCCCGTCATCTGGACCGCGGAACGGGATCGCGAGATGTGGGCCGCGCTGCAGGGATGACCGCCATGGATCTCGTCCGCCACATCCGCAAGATGGCCCGCAACAACGCGTGGTCCAATTATCGCCTCTACGAAGCCTGCAGGGTGCTGAGCCCGGGGGAGTTCAAGGCCACGCGCACGAGCTTCTTCCCGTCCCTCCACGCCACCCTCAACCACATCCTCGCGGTCGACCACTACTACCGCGATGCCCTCGAAGGCGGCGGCCGCGGGCCGGCGGCCTTTAGCGAGTACCGCCCCTTCGACACCCTCGCCGATCTGGCCGCCGCCCAAGCCGAGAGCGACCGCGCACTGATCGCCTTCTGCGACGCCCAGACGCCGGAAAGCCTGGCCCGTACTGTCGTCACCGATCGCGGCACCGCGGGCCGCATCGAGGAGACCGCGAGCGACCTGCTGGCCCACCTGTTCGTCCACCAGATCCACCATCGCGGCCAGGTGCATGCCATGTTGTCCGGCACGCCCGTCAAGCCGCCGCAGCTCGATGAGTACTTCCTCGAGTTCGACCGCGCGGTGCGCGCACCCGATCTCGCGGCGCTCGGGCAAGAAGACCCGCGCGAGCTGCGGTGACGCGCGAGACGAAGGAGATCGGTGCGTGGCCGAACCTGCGCGAAAGGCCCTTTTCCAATTCCCTTACCGCCGCTCGCCCGATCAGGACGCGGCCAGGCCGGCCCACCATACGGTGATCGTCGTCGGTGCCGGCCCCGTCGGCCTCACCACCGCCATCGACCTTGCCCGGCGCGGCGTGCCCGTGCTGCTGCTCGACGACGCCGACCGCATCGGCGAAGGCTCGCGCGGCATCTGCTACGCCAAGCGCACGCTCGAAATCTGGGACCGCCTCGGCGCCGTCCAGCCGATGCTCGACAAGGGAGTGACTTGGAAGATCGGCAAGGTGTTCCTCGCCAACGACCTCGTCTATCAGTTCGATCTGCTGCCCGAGGCCGGCCATCACATGCCGGCCTTCATCAACCTCCAGCAGTACTACGTCGAGAAGGTGCTGGTGGAGCGCGCCGACGCGCTCGCCAACCTGGAGATCCGCTGGCGCAACAAGGTCACTGGCCTCGTCTCCCGCGCCGACCACGTCGAGGTTACCGTCGAGACGCCGGATGGCCCCTACCGCCTGATCGCCGACTGGCTGGTCGCCTGCGACGGCGCCCGCTCGACGATCCGTAGCCTCGTCGGCCTCGAGTTCACCGGCGAAGCCTTCGCCGATCAGTTCCTCATCGCCGACGTGAAGATGACCGCACCCTTCCCGAGCGAGCGCTGGTTCTGGTTCGACCCGCCGTTCCACAGCGGGCAGTCGGCCTTGCTCCACAAGCAGCCCGACGACGTTTGGCGCATCGATCTCCAGCTCGCGCCTGATGCCGACGCCGAGCAGGAGAAGCGCCCCGAGAACGTCCTGCCGCGATTGAAGCGCATGCTGGGACACGACGCCTTCGAGCTCGAATGGGTGTCGATCTACCGCTTTCAGTGCCGCCGCATCGCACGCTTCGTCCACGACCGCGTGATCTTCGCCGGCGATTCCGCCCATCAGGTCTCCCCCTTCGGCGCCCGCGGCGGCAACTCCGGCGTTCAGGACGCCGACAACCTCGGCTGGAAGCTCGCCGCCGTCATCGCCGGCGACGCGCCACGCGCGCTGCTCGACAGCTACGACCTCGAGCGTCGGCAGGCCGCCGACGAGAACATCGGCCATTCGACCCGCTCCACCGATTTCATCGCGCCGCGCTCGCCGGCCGAGCGTCACTTCCGCAACGCCGCCCTCGGCCTTGCGCGGACCACCGACCTCGGCCGGCGCTTCGTCAACTCGGGGCGCCTGTCCCTGCCGACGACCTACGACACGCCGCTGTCGACGCCCGATACCGAGGCGTTCGGCGGCAGCGCCCGCCTCGGCGCCCCGTTGCCCGACGCCCCCGTGCGCACCACCGGCGGGGCGGCCGGATGGCTGCTCCACGAGCTGGGCGAGGGCTTCACCGTCCTCCATAGCCCGGCGTCCGGCGACGTCCACCGCCTGCCGGAAGTTCGCCACCTCATCGTCGGCCGCGACCTCATCGACGAGACGGGCGTGCTGGCCGAGCGACTCGACGCGACGCCCGGCACCACCTACCTCGTCCGCCCCGATCAGCATCTGGCGGCGCGGTTCCGCACCCCGGACCCGGCGCGGCTCGCGGCCGCCATCGACCGCGCGATGGGCCGCGGCTGAACGCAAGGAATCCCCCATGCCCGAGCTCGACGGCCGCAGCAAGCTCCCCGATCCCGATCTCGCCTACCGCATGCTGGTCGCCGCCCACCGCGGATTGACCGACGAGCAGAGCGCCGCCCTCAACAGCCGGCTGGTGCTCGTGCTCACCAACGAGATCGGCGATCTCGGAAAGCTCGCGGCCGCCATTGCCCTGGCGCAAGCCCGCAGCATGTCGTCGGAAAGTTAGCCATCGCCACGTCGGCCCCGCTTTCCATCGTCCGTACAACGCACTACAAATGGCGCCAACGGCAAATATGCTGCATGGCTCACGGGAGGAAATGCAATGATGGATCGCCGCTCAGTGATGATCGCCGGCGCAGCTTTGGCGACGATCCCCCTGATCTCCGGCCGATCATGGGCCCAGGCGCCGACCAGCTTGCAGATCTTCGTGCCCGCCGCGCCCGGTGGCGGCTGGGATCAAACCGCTCGCTCGATCGAGCAGGCCTTGCGCACCGACGGCTTGATGAAGGAGTTCAAGGTCGAGCATGCGCCCGGCGCCGGCGGCGCCGTCGGTCTGCCGAAGTTTCTCGGCCGCAAGGGCCAGGGCGACACCTTGATGGTCGCCGGCATGGTGATGGTCGGCGCGCTCGCCGCCAACAAGAGCCCGGTCAAGCTCGCCGACACGACGCCCATCGCACGATTGACCGGCGAATCGCTCGTCGTCGTCGTCCCGGCCGAGTCGCCGCACAAGACGATGAAGGACCTGATCGCGGCGCTCAAGGCCGATCCCGGCAAGGTGTCGTGGGCCGGCGGCTCGGCCGGCGGGACCGATCACATCCTGGCCGGCATGATCGCCAAGTCCGTCGGCGTCGACCCCAAGAAGGTCTCGTATGTGGCCTATGCCGGCGGCGGCCCTGCCCAGGCTGCCCTGCTCGGCAATCAGGTGACCGCCGGCATCTCGGGGTATGGCGAGTTCGCCGAGCAGATCAAGGCCGGCAAGCTGCGCGCCATTGCCATCTCGTCCGAGCAGCGCGAGCCGGGCATCGACGTGCCGACGCTGAAGGAGCAGGGCGTCGAGGTCGCGCTGTTCAACTGGCGCGGCGTATTCGGTGCCCCCGGCATCAACGCCGATCAGACCAAGGCCCTCATCGCGCTGGTCGACAAGATGGCCAGCGGCCCGACCTGGAAATCCGAGCTCGAGAAGAAGGGCTGGACTGGCATCCTGCTCACCGGCGATGGCTTCAGGAAGTATCTAGGCGAGGAGACCGAGCGCATCACCGCGATCCTGACCGACCTCGGCCTCATCAAGTAGCTTCGCCCGATGCAACGCCAAGCGGCCTGGGCTGAAATTGCGCTCGCAGCCTGCGTGCTCGCGCTGGCGGCGATCGTCGGCTGGCAGACCACGCTGATCCCATCCGAGGCGGTCTACGCCAAGGTCGGGCCGACCTTCATCCCGTGGATCGTGACGGGCCTGCTGGCCGTCATGGGCCTCGCTCTTCTCGTCGACGCCCTGCGCGGCGGCTGGATGGACGAGAGCGAGCACGGCGACTTTGACTGGCCGTCGATCGGCTGGCTCGTGGCCGGGCTCGTCCTAAATGTCGGGCTCATCGATATCGCCGGGTTCATTCTGGCCTCGACCATCCTGTTCACGTTCACGGCGCGCGCCTTCGGCTCGACCCAGTACGTCCGCAACGCCGCCATCGGCTTTGCCTTGGCGCTCGTCTCCTACGTCGGCTTCGACCGGGTGCTGGGCTACAAGATCGGGTCGGGTCTCATCGAGGGATTGTTCTGATGGAAACCCTCGCGCATCTCGCCTCCGGCTTCGCCGTGGCGCTGACCCCGATCAACCTGCTGTGGTGCCTGGTCGGCGTCACGGTCGGCACCGCCATCGGCGTGCTGCCGGGCCTGGGCCCCGCGCTCACCATCGCGCTGCTGCTGCCGCTCACCTACAAGGTCGATGCCACCGCCGCTTTCATCCTGTTCTCGGGGATCTACTACGGCGCCATGTACGGCGGCTCGACCACCTCGATTCTACTCAACACTCCGGGCGAAAGCGCGACGATCGTCACTGCGCTCGAGGGCAACAAGATGGCCCGACGGGGGCGCGCCGGCGCCGCCCTCTCCACCGCCGCCATCGGCTCGTTCGTCGCCGGCACCATTGGCACCATCGGGCTGACCTTCCTCGCCAAGCCGGTGGTCGATCTGGCCTTGAAATTTGGGCCCGCGGAATACTTCTCGCTGATGGTGCTCGCCTTCGTCACCGTCTCCGCCGTCCTCGGCAGCTCGGCCGTCCGCGGCTTGACCAGCCTGTCGATCGGCATCTTCCTCGGGCTCATCGGCATCGATCTGCAGACCGGCCAGCCGCGGTTCACCTTCGGCCTCACCGAGCTGCTCGACGGCATCAACGTGCTGATCGTGGCCGTCGGATTGTTCGCCGTCGGCGAGACGCTCTACCTCGCCGCGCACAAGAAGACCGGGCCGCCGGAGGTCATCGCGGTCACCGACTCGATCTGGATGAGCGCCCAGGATTGGGCGCGCTCGTGGAAGGCGTGGTTTCGCGGCGCCCTCATCGGCTTTCCGATTGGCGCCATGCCGGCCGGCGGCGCCGAGATCCCGACCTTCCTATCCTACTGGATGGAGCGGCGTCTCTCCAAGCACCCCGAGGAGTTCGGCAACGGTGCGATCGAAGGGGTCGCCGGCCCCGAGGCCGCCAACAATGCCTCGGCCGCCGGCGTGCTGGTGCCGATGCTGGCGCTCGGCCTGCCGACCTCGGCGACGGCGGCGATCATGCTGTCGGCCTTCCAGAGCTACGGCATCAACCCCGGACCGCAGCTCCTCGATCAGCAGCCGCAACTGGTGTGGGGCCTGATCGCCAGCCTCTACATCGGCAACATCGCGCTGCTGGTCCTGAACCTGCCCATGGTCGGGCTGTGGGTGAAGATCCTGAAGATTCCGGAGCCCCTGCTTTACGGCGGCATCCTCGTCTTCGCGACCATCGGCACCTACGGCATCAGCCGGTCGGTGGTCGACCTCGTGCTGCTGTACGTTATGGGGCTCATGGGCTTTCTCATGCGCCGGTTCGATTTCCCGACTGCGCCGGTGATCATCGGCATGATCCTGGGGCCGCTCGCCGAGCAGGAGTTCCGCCGCGCCATGACGATCAGTCAGGGCGACCTGATGATCTTCGTGGAAAAGCCGCTGTCGCTGACGCTGCTGATCCTGGCCGTGCTGGCCCTCGTCGGGCCGCGGCTGTGGATGCTTCTGCGCTCGCCGCGCGCGACGGCCGTGTGAGCATTGGGCCTGCCTGCGATCTCGAACGGAGCGGCAGGGCAACCGGCGCGGGGCCCTGCGGAGCGATTGTGATCACCCGAAATGGACCGCCGCGCCGGCGGCGCCCGTAACGCAGAAACTGGGAAGCGGGCGGCATTCCCAGTGTGACACGAAATGTATTGCGATTTTGCCAACGCCGCGTCGCGCCTCACACGGCAGCGGCGAGCCAGCGGCCGAGAAACGCGTCGAGCCAGCGCCGCACCAGCGGACCGTAGGCGATGTGATCGGCGAGCTGCGCGGGGCGATCCTGCGCGCCGCGCTGCGTCAGGCGATGCGGATTGTGCCCGCTCCAGCGATTCACCATCGCGTAGGTGATCTCGGGATGGAACTGCACACCCACCGCCGCGCCGCCATAGCACATCGCCTGGTTCTCGAACGGCCCCTCGCGCGCCGCCAGCCGGCTGGCGCCGGCGGGCAGGTCGAACCCTTCCTTGTGCCACTGGTAGACGCGGCGCGGCCATGGGCCAAAGCAGCAACCGGAATTGGCCTGCTCGATATCGTGGTAGCCGATCTCGACGATCGCCTCGGTGTCGAGAAAGACGCGGGCGCCGAGGTGGCGGGCCATCATTTGGGCGCCGAGACAGATCCCGAGAAACGGCTTGCGCTCCTTGAGCGCGACCCCGATCCAGTCGGTCTCGCGCTTGATGAAATCGTCGGGGTCGTTGGCGCTCATCGGCCCGCCGAAGATGACGGCGCCGGCATGGTCCGCGAGCGTCTCGGGCAAGGGGTCGTCGAAACGCGGACGCCTGACGTCGAGGCCATGGCCGCGCGCCACCAGCAACTGGCCGACCGCGCCCGGCGTCGAATGGTGCTGGTGGAGGATGATGAGCACCGGCTTGAGCGGCGCTCCCGATGCGGGGCGTGGCCCCGCGCTTCCCGGGTTCGATTCGGATACGGCCTCAGCCGTTGGCGGATCGAACATCCTGCCCTTCTCCTCGCCGCCTCAGCAGCCAGCCGATCACCGGCACCAGAAGCGGATGCGGGATGAGGCGCGTTGCCACCGCTCCGAAGGGGCCGAGAATCCCAGGTATAATCACCGTTCGCCGCCAGCGAAAGCCGCGAAATGCCGCCGCCGCAACTGCGTCGGGCGATGCGGCCGGAATGAGCCACCGATAGAGCGCGTTTTGCGCCCCCATGCGCAGATGAAAGCGGGTCTCCACCGGTCCGGGCGCCACCACGGCGACGCGGACACCCTGGCCGCGGGTTTCCCATGCAACCGCCTCGGTCAGCGAGGACACGTAGGCCTTGCTCGCGTAATAGACCGCCTGCCACGGCCCCGGCAGGAACCCGCCGAGCGATCCGATGTTGAGCACCCCGCCGCGGCCCCGCACGCACATGTCGGGCAGGAAGGTGTGCATCAACTGGGTCAGCGCGCGAACGTTGAGCTCGAGCAGCGCCTCGATCCGCGCCCGATCCTGCGCTTCGAACAGCCCGGCGAGGCCCACCCCGGCATTGTTGACCAGCACATCGACATAGAGGCCGCGCGCGGCGAGCTCGCGCCGGATCACCTCAGCCGCATCCGCCCGCCGTACATCGAGGGCCAGCGCAACCGCCGGGACGGCAAACTCGCGCTCGATCGCGGCCGCCGCCTCGGACAGCGGCTCCGCCCGGCGCGCGACCAGCACCACTCGGTCGCCGGCCTTTGCGAAACGCCGCGCCAGGGCGAGGCCGATCCCTTCGGAGCCACCGGTCACGACGGTGGCCGGGGCGAGCCCTTCCCATCGCGCCAGCGCGCGCGGATCGCGGCGCCAATAGCGGCGGAACCACCAGTCGAGAAGCGGCATGGCCATCGAGAGTGCTTCCGCAAAGTGTGAGGCGGTTTTCCGGCAAGAAGAGCGAAAAACCAAAGGACCCTATGCGGCGCGCTCTCCCGGCCGCACCACGACCGGCATCGCGCGGCGCGCCGCGATGCCCTTCACCCCGCCGAAGCGCACCTTGAACTCCTGCCGGATGTGCCGCGTCAGCTCGGCCGCGATATCGGTGGGCCCGGTGCGCGGCTCGTAGAGGTTGATCCGGTATTCCGGCAGCGCCGGCAATCCCGAGTCCGCCCCCAGAATCTCGAGGCCCGCCGGCGCCGAGGAGGCGAGCATCGGCGCCACCGCGAGGCCGGCGAAGATGGTGGCGCACACCGGCTCCATGTTGCTGACCTCGCACACCACGCGCCAGTCGCGGCCGGCCCGCCGCAACGCCTCGATGGCCTGCGGACGGAACATGCACGTGGGCGCGCCGAGCGAGACCGGCAGCGGATTGCGCAGATGCGCGTCGCCGCCCGGCACGCCGACCCAGACGAGCTGGTCGTAATGCATCGTCTCGCCGTGCGCGCCGACGTCGAGCTCGGTCGTGAACGTCAGGTCGATCTCGCCGTCCTCGAGCTCCGACATCAGCAGCTTGGAGTCCTTGCACACCAGCGTCACGCGCACTCGCGGCCACGATGCCGCGAAGCGCCGCAGAATGGGCGGGATGTACGCGGTCACGATGTCGTAGGGCACACCGAGCCGAACCTCGCCCTCGAAGTGCGGCGTCGTCATCAGCCCCCAGATCTCGTCGTTGAGCGAGATGAGGCGCTGCGCCGAGCCGAGCAGCCGTTCGCCGGCCGGCGCCAGCACCAGCCGCTTGCGCTCGCGCTGGAACAGCTCCGTCCCGATCAGCTCTTCGAGACGCTTGATCTGCAGGCTGACGGCCGCCTGCGTGCGGTTGAGCAACCGGGCCGCGCTGGTGACGCCCCCGGTCTCCACCACGGCGACGAAGGCGCGCAGCAGGCCGATGTCGAGATCACGGATCATGAGACGGTCCATCGATAATATCGACTTATGCATCCAATAAACAACATTCGTTTCCATTATGCAAATCGCGCGCGTAGAGTGCGTTTGCAAAGCCGAAATGGCTGCCAAAAGAAAAGGAAAATTGAGATGATCAGCACCGCCACGTCCAACCTCATGTACAGAGCCGGGACCGGCTCGCCCGCGCCCGCCAAGCGCGGCTTCAACTCCATGGGCCCGGTGAAGGGGCTCTACAACACGTTCCGGACCGCTCTGCGGGTGTACAAGGAGCGCCGGGCCTTGATGGGCCTCAGTGACTCGACGCTGAAGGACCTGGGCCTCAGCCGGGCCGACGCCCATCGCGAGGCGACGCGCTCCTTCTGGGACCTGCCGGAGTGCCGCTGAAGCAACGCCATGGGGCCCGGCGTAATAAGGGTCACCGTTCCTCCCACCCTCCCGCCGCGGTGTGCAGTCTCAAGCACCGCGGCGTTTTTCTTTTCTGAGGCGTGCGCTGCCGCGGCCGCCATTCGAATCTCTTGTCCACATCGGTTGCGCTGCACCGCGCCATCATGCGCAACCCGCGCGCCGTGCGCCGACGCGTCCTAAAAAGGCGTGTCCTGAAATCCGGGCAAGCTTTCCAGAACGAGAGTCTGGTCACCGCGCGGTGGTCCGCTATGCTAGTGCCCACGCATCGCCATCCGCGTGAGGCGGCAGCGATCTGCGAACGTGTTCAGATGTGAGGATCCCCATTCATGCGTCCGATGAAATTTGCTGTTCTGGCTTTGGCCGCGGTGCTGGCAGGCGCGACAGCCGCCACCGCCGACGTGCTCGACGACATCAAGAAACGCGGCACCCTCGTGGTTGGCGTGAAGGCCGACTACAAGCCGTTCGGCTTCCGCGATCCCTCCGGCGGCATCGTCGGCATCGAGCCTGATCTCGCCGCTGACGTCGCCAAGAAGCTCGGCGTCAAGCTCGAGCTCGTCCCCGTGGTCTCGGCCAACCGCATGGAGTTCCTCGGCCAGGGCAAGATCGATCTGATGATCGCGACCATGTCGGACAAGCCCGAGCGCCGCAAGGTCGTGCAGGTCATCGAGCCGCTCTACTACTCGGACGCCGTCAACGTGCTGCTGAAGAAGGACGCGCCCGTCAAATCCTGGGAGGATCTCAAGGGCAAGAAGCTCTGCGGCACCACCGGCGCCTTCTACAACAAGGACGTGGCGCAGAAGTACGGACCCGAGATCGCATCCTTCGACGGCTCCGACAAGCCGCTGCTCGCCCTCAAGAACGGCGAGTGCATCGGCTACCTCTACGACCAGACCTTCATCGCCGGCAAGCTGACCGACGACGAATGGAAGGGCGGCTATCACGTTGCGCTACCCGGCATCATGGAGACGCCCTGGGCGATCGCCGTGAAGACGGGCGAGGCGGCCTTCCAGAAGGTCATGGAGGATATCTCCAAGGAGTGGATGAAGTCGGGCCGCATCGTCGAGCTCGAGAAGAAGTGGGGCGTCCCACCGACCGACTACGCCAAGCGCACGCACGAGGCCGCCCAGAAGGGCTCGTAAGGCGCTAGGGCCGAACGCGACGGAGCCCACGACATGACATCGTGCCGTGGGCTCCCCGATCGGCCCGCCGTGGGGGACGGGAGGCGCCATGCAGGCGTTCTACGACTGGTTCCGGTGGCTCTATGACACCACCGGCATCAACCTCAACTACGTCTACGACGATTTCGACCGCGCCCGCATGCTGAAGGGCCTCTGGCTGACGCTGGAGCTCGCGATCGTCACCATCGTCCTCAGCATCCTCGTCGGCATCCTCGGCGCCTGGCTCCAGGGCTCGCGCCACCGCTGGCTCCGGCTCATCGTCGACGGCTTCATCAGCCTGTTCCGCAACACCCCGCCGCTGGTCCAGATCTACTTCTTCTACTTCGGCTTCGGCTATCTGCTCCCCCGCATTCCCGATGCCGCCACCGGCTCGATGGTGCCGCTGCTGTCCAACGTGCAGTGGGCGATCATTTCGCTCTCGCTGTTCGCCGGCGCCTTCAACATCGAGATCTTCCGCTCCGGTATCGAGGCGGTCTCCCGCTCGACCATCGAGGCCGCCGAATCGCTTGGCTTCTCGCGCTGGCAAACCTACAGCAGGGTCATCCTTCCGCTGGCGCTGCGCACCTCGTTGCCGTCGCTGTCCAACAACCTCGTCAACCTGATCAAGACGACCAACCTCGCCTACGCCATCGCCGTGCCCGAGATGATGTACGTCGCCAAGCAGATCTGGGCAGATGCCACCAACGTGCCCGAGATGATGATCACCGTGCTGGTCGCCTACGTGATCATGGCCACCACGTTCGCCTGGGGCATGCACCGGCTCGAGCGGTGGCTGCGCGTGCCGGGCTTCGGGACGGGGGCCTGACGGACATGGCCGCATCGCCGCCTCCGACACCGAACCTGGGCGCTGCCGGATTCCTGGTGGTGCCGAACGGCCCGTTGCGCGCTGCCGTCGACGGCAAGGCGCTCGCGATCGTCGCCTTTCTCTGCCTCGCCGCGACCGCCGCCAGCGCCGCCACGACCGCGAGCGGCCAGCGCAGCGCCTTGCAGGTGATCTGGACCTGGTCGCCATTGCTCCTGCAGGGGTTCGTCTTCAATCTGGTCATCTCCGCCGCCGCGATGATCATCGGCACCGCCGCCGGCATGCCCCTCGGTATCGCCCAGACGTCGGCCTGGCGGCCGGTTCGCGCCGTGTCCTGGATTCTGACCCAGTTCTTCCGCAACTCGCCGTGGCTGGTGCTGCTCTTCCTGTGCATGTTCCTGCTGCCCTTCCGCGTCACGGTGTTCGGCGTGACCATTCCGCTGCCGGACTGGCTGAAGGCCATCTTCGGCTTTGCCCTGCCTGTCATGGCCAACGTCTCGGAGATCGTGCGCGGCGCCATCCAGTCGGTGCCGACCAGCCAATGGGAATCGGCCGAATCGCTGGGCTTCACCCGCCGCCAGACGCTTGCGCAGATCATCCTGCCGCAGTGCCTCAAGCGTATGCTGCCGCCGTGGATGAACCTCTATTCGTTGATCACCATGTCGACGGTGAACGCCTCCGTCGTTGGCGTGAGCGAAATGATCACGCTGACCAACGACGTGCTGGCGGCCGAAGGCTCCCGGCCCGCGCTGCTCGCGCCGCTCTACGGGTTCGCGCTCGTCTGCTTCTTCCTGTACTGCTACCCGATCGCCCGCTGGACCCAGTCGCTCGAGAGTCGTTTCAACGTGAAGGCATGACCCCGATGGCCGAGGAAGGACAGGCGAACGGTTCGGCAATCGTCGTGCTCAATCGCGTCACCAAGCGGTTCGGCGACACCGAGGTGCTGAAGGAAATCAGCTTCGCCGTCCCCAAGGGCCGCACCGTCTGCATCATCGGCCCGTCCGGCTCCGGCAAGTCGACCATCCTGCGCTGCATCAACGCGCTGGTGCCGCTGACCTCCGGCTCGATCACGGTCGACGGCATCGAGGTCAGCGACCCGGCCCTCGACAAGCTGGCGCTCCGCCGCAAGGTCGGCATCGTGTTCCAGAGCTACAACCTCTTCCCCCACAAGACCGCGCTCGAGAACGTCATGATGGCGCCGGTCACGGTGCTGAAGCAGGACAAGGCCGAGGTCGAGGTCCGCGCCCGCAAGCTCCTCGAGAAGGTCCGCCTCAAGGGCAAGGAGGCGAGCTACCCCGGCGAGCTGTCGGGCGGCCAGCAGCAGCGGGTCGCCATTGCCCGCTCGCTGGCGATGAACCCGCTGGTCATGCTGTTCGATGAGGTGACGGCCGCTCTCGATCCGGAAACCAAGAAGGAAGTGCTCCTCACTATCCGCGAGCTCGCCGCCGAGGGCATGACATGCATTCTCGTGACCCACGAGATGGGGTTTGCGCGCGAGGTCGCCGATCATGTTTACTTCACCGACGGCGGCGTCATCGTCGAGCACGGCCCCCCCGCCGACGTTCTCGCGCGGCCGAAGGAAGCCCGCACCAAGGCCTTCCTCGAGCAGGTGCTCTAGTCCAACCCAACTAAGAAAATGAACTGACGACCGGGAGAGAAACGTGGCCAAGAAGACGATCCGGCAGCGGGCAATGGCCGGCGAGCCCGTGCACGGCGCAATGGTATTTGAATGCTTCTCGCCGGGCATCGCCCAACTCATGAAGCTCGCCGGCGCCGAGTTCGTCCTCTACGACATGGAGCACACCGGCGTCAGTCTCGAGACGATCAAGACCCAGGTCGCCTGCTGCCGCGGGCTCGACATCGCGCCGATGGTCCGCGTGCCGCGCGGTGAGTATCAGTTCCTCGCCCGTGCCCTCGATATCGGTTGCCAGGGCGTGATGATCCCGATGGTAGAGAGCGTCGCCCAGGCCAAGGCCATCGTCGACGCCACCCGCTATCCGCCCAAGGGCCGCCGCGGCGCTGCCTTCGGCTTCGCGCACGACGATTACGCGCCGGGCGCGCCCCGCGACAAGATCAAGGTGGCCGACGCCCGCAACCTGGTGATCGCCCAGATCGAGACCGAGCACGGCGTCGCACACGTCGAGGAAATCGCCGCCGTCGAGGGCATTGACGTGCTGTGGGTCGGCCATTTCGACCTCACCAACTTCCTCGGCATCCCGGGGCAGTTCGACAATCCCAAGTACCTCGACGCCATCAAGCGGATCGTCGCGGCCGGCCGCAAGCACAAGAAGGGCCTGGGCTTCATGCCGACCGACGCGACCTGGGCCCGCGACTACAAGCGCCACGGCTTCAACATCATGGCAAGCGGCACCGACATGGGCCTGCTGGTGGCCGGCGTCAGCGGCATCATCAAGGCCATGGAGGCGGCGCAATGACGTTCAAGATCGGCGTCACGCGCGACCTTCTCGACGGCGCCGGCAACGCCTGCTTCAATCCGCGCGCCTTCGACGTCCTCAAGGCCAATCCGGACATCGCGTGGGAATGGATCCCCGAGGACATCTTGGAGATCACCCCTGAGATCGCGGCCCGCTACGACGGGCTGCACATCAATCTGCCGCGCGTCACCAAGGCGAGCGTGGCGCGCGACGATTGCCGCGTGAAGATCGTCGCCCGCAACGGCGTCGGCTACGACACCGTCGACATTCCCGCGGTGACCGGGAAGGGCATCGTGCTGACCAACACCCCGATCGCCGTCCGCCGGCCGGTCGCCGTCGCCACGCTCACGCTTCTGTTCGCGCTCGCCGGCCGGCTGTTCGAGAAGGACGAGCTGGTGCGCACCAATCGCTGGAACGACCGCACCTCATGCATGGGCACCGGCCTCACGGCGCGAACCCTCGGCCTCGTCGGCGCCGGCAGCATCGGCCAGGAGATCATGACTCTCGCCGCGCCGTTCTTCGGCAGGATCGTCGCCGCCGACCCCTATGCGGACAAGGCCGCCCTCGCCAAACGCGGCGCCGAGCTGCTCCCGCTCGACGACGTCATGCGGCAGTCCGACTTCGTGGTGGTGTGCTGCCTGCTGACCGAGGAGACCCGCCACCTCATCAATGCGCGGACCCTCGGCCTGATGAAGCGGACGGCCTACTACGTCAACGTCGCCCGCGGCCCGATTCACGACGAGAAAGCCCTAGCCGCGGCCCTCGCAGCGGGCAGAATTGCCGGTGCCGGCCTCGACGTGACCGAGCGCGAGCCGATCGAGCCCGACAGCCCGCTGCTGGCGATGAAGAACACCATCATCACGCCGCACGCCCTGTGCTGGACCGACGAGTGCTTCGAGGACATCGCCACCACGGCGCTGCAGTCGATCGTCGACCTCTCGCTAGGCCGCCGGCCCAAGCACGTCGTCAACCCTGAAGGGTGGGACAAGCGCCGCGCCTGACCTCCGCTCGTTTCACTCTCAGTCATCGGGACTTGGTGCTCAGCCCGAGGCCCCAGACCCCACGCTTGTTGATGCGGAGAACAGCACTCCCTCCCGGCCGTCACGGCCGCGGAGGCGGCCGTCCACGACACCCCGCCGATCGGCCGGTGGAAGACCGCCTACGCGGTCACGGGATATGGGTTCGCATTCATATCCAATTGCGTCCCCGGAAAGCGGCGTTGAGCCGCTTATCCGGGGTCTTTCCCAGTCGCCGCTTGGGCACACGGTTTGCCTCGCCCCTGCCGGGAAAGATCCCGGATCAGCCTCGGGCAGACGCCCTCGCCTGTCCGGGAACGCAGGTGGAGAGGGCCTGCTCTACTCCCCGTCGCGCCACGGAGACGCCGTCCACGACACGTTGGAGATCGCGTGTGAAGTCTTGCTGGATGACCGGCTGCGGTCATGACGATTGGGAGACGTCGGAGTGAATCTCACCCCCACCCCGGCCCTCCCCCTTCGAGGGGGGAGGGTGGGGTGGGAAATAAATTGAGACGTTCCGTTCGGAAAATTACGTGCGCGCCCTGTCTTCCTTTCGTCGCCTCCCCCCTTGAGGGGGAGGGACAGGGTGGGAGGACGCCGGCCCTACCCGCCGAGCACGAAGTCCACCAGCAGCTTGACGTTGAGCACGATGATCACCGCGGCGATGACGGTCGCGAAGGCGACCAGCCATTTCGGCGCCACCAGCGCCCCCATCTTCGCCTTGCTCGACGTGAACATCACCAGCGGCACCACCGCGAACGAGAGCTGCAGGCTCAAGATGACCTGACTGAGGATCAGCAGCTTCGCGGTCTCCGACTCGCCGTAGAAAATCGTCACCGCCGCCGCCGGAATGATCGCGATGCCGCGCGTCACCAGACGGCGCAGCCACGGCGCCAGCTTGATGTCGATGAAGCCTTCCATCACCGCCTGGCCAGCCAACGTCGCCGTCACCGTCGAGTTGAGCCCGCAGCAGAGCAGCGCGATGCCGAACAGCGTCGGCGCCAGGGCCGACCCGAGCAGCGGCGTCAGGAATGAATGCACCTCGCCGAGCTCCGCCACCCCGGTCCGCCCGCTGGTGTGGAAGATCGCGGCTGCCAGGATCAGGATCGAGGCGTTGACCAGCAGCGCGAACATCAGCGCCACCGTCGAGTCGATAGTGGCGAACTTCAGCGCCTCGCGCTTCTCGGGCAGCGTCTGGCCGAACGCCCGCGTCTGCACGATCGCCGAGTGCAGGTAGAGGTTGTGCGGCATCACCGTCGCACCGAGAATGCCGAGTGCGAGATAAAGCATCTCCGGATTGGTGACGATCTCGGTGGTCGGCGCGAAACCGCGGATGACATCGCCCCACACCGGGTCGGCCATCGCGATCTGGATGCCGAAGCACACGCAGATCACCCCGAGCAGCGTGATGATCAGCGCCTCGAGGTACCTGAATCCCATCTTCTGCAGGTAGAGAATGAGAAAGACATCCAGCGCGGTCAGCACCACGCCGATCTCGAGCGGTATGCCGAACAGCAGATTGAGGCCGATCGCCGTGCCAATGACCTCCGCCACGTCGGTGGCGATGATGGCGATCTCGGCAAGCAGCCACAGCGGATAGGAGGCCCATCGCGGAAAGGCGTCGCGGCAGGCTTGCGCGAGGTCCCGCCCCGAGGCGATCGCCAGCCGCGCGCACAGCGACTGCAGCACGATCGCCATGATGTTCGACACGAGCGCGACGACCAGCAGCGTGTAGCCGAACTTGGAGCCGCCGGCGAGCGAGGTCGCCCAATTGCCGGGGTCCATATAGCCCACGGCCACCAGGTAGCCCGGCCCCAGGAACGCAGCGAGCCGGCGCATTTCGCCGCCGGTCCGGCTGACCGCGATCGTGCGGTAGACATCGTTGAGCGGCGCCTCGCCCCGCTGGCGCCGCCATCCCCCCTCCGGCCGTTCAACAACCCGCTGATCCATCGTGCCCTGCGTGTCCAAGATCGCCCTCGCCTGGTAACCGGCGGGCGCGACTATACCTGCAAATCATTCTCAACTGCAAGAGGCGTGTCGGCCACAACGCGCGCTGCGGCCGCATGATTGATCTGCGCTTGCCGGGTGTGCTTGGAATAGGGCTACGCCCCGCAAACAAACCGAATTTGGGAGAGCCCAGGATGCCGGCCGCCATCGACGACATTCGCCGCAGCTTGTTCACCTCCGTCCTGTCCGACTGCCTCGACGGCGTCGGCGTCATGAAGCAGGCGCTGCCCTCGCGCATCCGCCCGCTCGACGAGGCGAGCGTGATGGTCGGCCGCGCGCGCACGGCGGCCTTCATGGAGGTCTACAGCCATGACGGCACCTCCAACCCCTACGAGCTCGAGATCGCCCTCGTCGACAGCCTGAAGGCCAACGAGATCCCGGTCTTCGCCTGCTCGAACCCGGGCCGTGTCGCACCGTGGGGCGAGCTGCTTTCGACCGCCGCCCAGGTCCGCGGCGCGGCCGGCGCTTTGATGGACGGCTGCACCCGTGACGTGAAGCCGATCCGCGCCATGGGCTTTCCGGTCTTTCACGGCGGCATCGGCCCGCTCGACTCCAAGGGCCGCGGCAAGATCATGGCGATCGACGTGCCGATCGAGTGCGCCGGCGTGCCGGTTGCGACCGGCGATCTGATCTTCGGCGATGCCGACGGCGTCGTCGTCATCCCGCAGGCCGTCGAGGCCGACGTGCTGAAGCTCGCCTTCGAGAAGGTGAAGGGCGAGAAGTCCACGCTCGCCGACCTGCGCCGCGGCGACAAGCTGGCCGACGTCTTCGCCCGCTACGGAATTCTGTAACCCCACCGCAAATCCTCAGCCTCCGGCTTAATTTCGCCGAAATGAGCGATTAGCCACCCGCGTCCCTGCCGAGTGCCTTGTGTCCGGGCTCTCCGAGTCCCGGCTGGCGCACGCCACCCTGTGGAGGGTGTGTTCCGCGCTTGTTGGGGTCCGAGGCTTTAGCTCAGTGGCAGAGCGCCCGCATGCGCGGGAGGACGGGGGTTCGATTCCTCTAGGCTTCACCAAACGACTAGCTCAATTGGGTAGAGCATCAGATTATGACTCTGAGGGTCGTGGGTTCGACTCCCACGTCGTTGCCATGTTCGTTCCCCGAACACTCGCCTCTTAAGCGAGCCAAAACAATGGGAAGCCGGCTGCTTCCCGGCTGTTTCGTCTGATCCCAACGCTTCGGCCGCGGGAAAGGCCGAACCAGCACGCTTCGATGGCGCTCTGCGCCCGCGCGGATACCGCGTGACGGCAGGGCCCTGCGGCCTGGCACCGGCGCACCGGATCACACGATCCGGCGCGGACGCAACCAGGTACAATGGGCAAAGCCGGCGCGCTCAAGCGCGGGCCCGTGACCTCGGAGCGGGGCGGCAGCCGGCAACCTCTTTGAGCAAGTCGATCAATTGGAATGATGTTTGATACTGGAGTGCTGTGTGATGTTCCGGCTTGATGCCTTCAAGGTCATCGTCAAGGACGACGAGCGGGCGTTCCTCTCGCGCGACGGCCGCTTCGAGCGGCTGCTCGGCCCCGGCCGCTTCGTCGCGTTCGATCCGAGGAACCGGCTGACCGCCGAGACGGTCAAGGTCGTGCGCGCCGAGATCGCCGCCGACAAGGCGCTGCTGATCGAGAAGATGCGGCCCGACATCGCGCAGGAGCACTTCGCCATCGTGCGCGCCGGCGCCAGCGATGTCGCCATCGTCTCGTTCGACGGCGAGCCGAAGTTCCTCGTGATGCCGAACACCACGCGGGCGTTCTGGAAGACGCTGACCGCGGTCGACATCGAGCGGATCGACGCCGCCAGCGACATGCGCGTGGCCAAGCGCCACCTCGACCGGCTCGACCTAGCCCGCACGCCGATCGTGACCCACGCGGTCGTCGAGGCGCACGAGGCGGGTCTGCTGTTCGTTGACGGAAAGCTGGTCGAGCGCCTGCCCGCCGGCCGCCACGCCTTCTGGGGTGTCGGCCGCACGGTCCGCGTTCAGAAGCTCGACATGCGCCCGCAGCCTCTCGAGGTGACGGCGCAGGAGATCCTGACCAAGGATCGCGTGGCCGTCCGCGTGACGCTGACCGCCTTCACGCGGATCGTCGATCCCGAGAGGACGGTGCTCGCAACGGGTGACGTGGCCAACACCGTCTACCGGCTCGTGCAGTTCGCGATCCGCGAGGCGGTGGCGACCCGCACGCTCGACGACATCCTGGCCGCTCGCGACACCATCGATCGCGAGATCCGGGAGTTCGTCGCCAAGCGCGTCGCCGACCTCGGCGTCGAGATCGGCGAGATCGGCATCAAGGACGTCATCCTTCCGGGTGACGTGCGCGAGCTGCTGAACAAGGTCGTGGAGGCGGAGCGGGTGGCCAAGGCCAACCTCATCCGTCGCCAGGAGGAGACGGCGGCCACCCGCTCGCTCCTCAACACGGCCCGGCTGATGGAGGACAACCCGCTCCTCCTGCGGCTGAAGGAGCTCGAGGCGCTCGAGCGGCTGGTCGAGAAGGTCGGCCGCATCGATCTGCACACGGGTGCCGGAGCCGGTGGCTTCGACGCCCTGCTCCAGAACCTCTACCGGCTGAGCCGGGAGGGGGACAAGGAGTCGAAGAAGGACTGATCGATCCACGATCGGAACGGGAGAGGCCTCGCATCCGCGGGGCCTCTTTTCGCATCGGGCCTCAGTGATAGCCTTCGCCGGCCCGGATCTTGCCGCGGAAGGTCCAGTACACGAACACCGTGTAGCCGAGGATGACCGGCAGCAGGATCAGCACGCCGACCAGCATGAAGAGCTGCGAGCCGGGCGCCGCGGCCGCCTGCCAGACCGTGAGCGACGGCGGCACCAGGTAGGGCATGTTGGAGATGACGAGACCGAGGTAGCCGAGCAGGAACAGCGCGATGGCCGCGATGAACGGGCTGCGCTCGCCATCACCCGCCAGCCCGCGCCAGCAGATCCAGGCGCCGGCCGCCGTCAGCAGCGGCACCGGCGACAGGTACAGCAGGTTCGGCATCGTGAACCACCGCTCGTAGACCCGCCCGATGTGGAGCGGCGTCCACAGGCTGACGATCGCCATGCTCACCAGCACGAGGACGAGCGCCATCTGCGCATGCTGGCGCGCCGCCCGCGCCAGCTCGCCCTCGGTCTTCATCACCAGCCAGGTCGCTCCGAGCAGCGCATAGCCGGCCACCACCGCGATGCCGGTCAGCAGCGCGAACGGCGTCAGCCAGTCGAACGTGCCGCCGCTGAACGCCTGGTCCTTCACCGCGATACCCTGCAGGATGCCGCCGAGGATGATCCCCTGCATGAAGGCGGCGACGATCGATCCGCCGATGAAGGCGAGGTCCCACGTGCTGTGTCCGGGCTTCGCCACCCAGCGGAACTCGAACGCCACGCCGCGGAACACCAGGGCGAGCAGCATCACGATGACCGGCAGATACAACGCCGGCATGATGATGGCATAGGCTTTGGGAAAAGCGACGAGCAGCCCTGCGCCGCCCAGCACCAGCCAGGTCTCGTTGCCGTCCCAGAACGGCGCGACCGTGTTCATCATCACGTCGCGCTCCTTCTCGTTGGGATGGAACGGAAAGAGGATGCCGAGCCCCAGGTCGAACCCGTCGAGGATGACGTAGAGCGCCACGGCGGTGCCGATGATCGCCGCCCATATGACCGGCAGCCAGTAGGATGTCTCTTCCACGGCAGCCTCCTTCTAATGGGTTGCTTCGCGCGCCGCATCCGACGCCGCCGACAGCGGCCGGTTGGGCAACCCGTCTGTCGGTGCCGCCGCCGCTCCCGCCGGCCCCTTCTCGATCAGGCGGTTGATGTAGTAGATGCCCATCGAGAACACGCAGGTGTAGATGATCACGAACAGCACCAGAGTGGTGAGCACCGCGTTGTAGGACACCGGCGAGGCAGCATCGATCGTCCTCAGGATGCCGGCCGCGAGCCATGGCTGGCGCCCAGTCTCGGTGACCCACCAGCCGGCCAGGATGGCGATGAACCCGAGCGGCCAGGAGTAGGCGACGGGCGCCAGATACCAGCGAGTCGCGAACAGCCGTCCGCGGAGCCACAGCACGGCACCGACCGCGCCGATCAGGATCATCACCAGGCCGATCCCGACCATCGCCCGGAAAGCGAAGAACACCGGCGTGACCGGCGGCCGGTCGCCCGGCGCGAAATCCTTGAGCCCTTTGAACAGGGCCTGCGAGTCGTGCTTGAGGATGAGGCTGGCGCCACCCGGAATGGAGATCTCGAAGCGGTTCGTCTCCGCCTTCTCGTCGGGCAGCGCGAACAGCACCAGCGCGCCGGGTTTCTTGCCGTCCCAGTGCGCCTCCATCGCCGCCACCTTCGCCGGCTGGTGCTCGAGCGTGTTGAGGCCGTGCTGGTCGCCAATGACGAGTTGCAGCGGCGCCAGGACCGCGACCATCCCGAGCCCCATGCGCACCATCGTGCGGGCTTCCTCGCCGAACCGGCCGGCCACGAGGTAGCGCGCGCCGACCGCCAGCACGACCAGCGACGTGGTGAGATACGCTGCCGTGAACATGTGCGCGAAGCGATAGGGGAAGCTCGGGTTGAAAATGATCCGCCACCAGTCGACCGGGTAGGCGATGCCGCCGCGCATCTCATGTCCCGTCGGCGTCTGCATCCAACTGTTGGCCGCCAGGATCCAGAAGGCGGACAACGACGTTCCGACCGCGACGAGGACCGCTGCCGTGACGTGCAGGTTCGGCGACACCCGCGTCCAGCCGAACAGCATGATGCCGAGAAATGTCGCTTCGAGGAAGAATGCGGTGATCACCTCGTAGCCGAGCAGCGGTCCGACGATATTGCCGACCACGACCGAGAACCGGCTCCAGTTCGTTCCGAACTGGTAGGACAGCACGATCCCCGAGACCACGCCCATCGCGAACGAGACGGCGAAGATCTTGGTCCAGAATCGCGCCAGCCGGTGCAGGTGGTCGAGCCCCGTCAGGCGCCAGCGGACCAGGAGGGTGGCGATGAACGCCGCCAGCCCGATGGTAAAGGTTGGAAAGATGATGTGGACCGCCACCGTGAAGGCGAACTGGAGGCGCGCGAGGAAAACCGCATCTGCATCCATTACGCATCACCTCCGTATTCGCCGGTGGAGCACCACTCACGCACACTGAGGACTGCCGATCAACCCGCGCCATGTCGCACGGAAAGCATGTCGCACGGGATTATGCCGCACCGGTCGGGAGCCTGTCGCGCACAAACGCGGGTGGCTTGACGATGTCGCCGTTTACGATGAGTGTCGCCCGTTCACGGCATTCGCGGAAAGATCGCAATGAAGTCGCCATGGTTTGTCGTGGTCCTGGCCGGCGCCGCCCTGCTGGGGTCGGTCCCGCTGCCGGCTCAGACGTCCACGGATCTCCAGGAGCAGGTCAGAAGCGTCGAGGTTCGCCCGGGCGTCACCCTCAAGTACCTCGCCGTCACAGGTGCCTCAGAGCCTGCTGCCGTGGTGCTTCTGATGGCCGGCGGCAATGGCGCGATCAAGCTCGGCGACGACGGCAGCATCAACGCGCTCAAAGGCAACTTCCTGCTCCGCACGCGCAAGCGGTTCGCGCGCGAAGGCCTCTTCGTCGCCGTCCTCGATCTGCCGTCGGACCACCCCGACGGCGTCAGCCCGACCTATCGCCTCTCGCAGGAGCACGCCGCCGACATCGCCAAGGTGATGACGGATATCCGCGCCCGAACACCCGCCCCCATCTGGATCGTCGGCACCAGCATGGGAACCATGTCGGCCGTCGGCGTCGCCGCCCGGCTGGCGGCCCGCAAGTCCGATCTCCACGGTATCGTGCTGACCTCGACGATCACGCAAACGACGGCTCGCGTCGACGCGACGGTTTATGACGCCAAGCTGCGCTCCATCACCGCGCCAACGCTCGTCGCGTCGCATCAGGACGATGGTTGCCCAGCCACGCCTGGCACCAAGGCGGCGGGGCAACGGCTGCTGGCTGCACTCGGCGCCGCCGCCAAGGAGCTGAAAGTGTTCGACGGCGGCGATCCGCCGATCTCCGGCCCCTGTCAGGCGCGCGCGCAGCACGGCTTCCTCGGCATCGAGGCCGCCGTCATCAAGGAGATCGCCGACTGGATCAAGGCGCACTGAGCGCACGCCCTGAAATCCGTCACCCCGCGAATCCACCCTCATCGAGAAACCGCTGCTCCTCGGGCCTCATCGGGCGCCCCAGGATCGGATTGCGGTGCGGAAATCGCCCGAACCTCTGGATGATGTCGCGATGCCCCTCGGCGTGCGACAGGCTCGGCTGGCCGAGCCGCCGCGCCAGCGCCACCGACCGCTCCTGATCGGCCAAATCCTCCGAGTGCGCGTAGGGCAGGTAGAAGAACTGCGCCAGGTCGGCCGCCACCGCCCGGTCGTGCCCGACAGCAATCGCCGCTGAGGCGACCTCACACGCCAACCGATCGGTGGCGTACATGCTGGGCGTCTCACGGAAGGCGTTGCGCGGGTACTGGTCGAGCAGCACGACGAGCGCCAGCGCGCAGTCCGGCGTTGCTAGCCACTCGGCAAGCGCTCCGCGCGCGGCCGTCTCGTAGAGCGACGCGAAGCGCTCGCGGAACCGCCGGTCGAAGGCGGCGTCCTTGGCGAACCACAAGCCGGGACCCGCGTCGCGCCAGAACCGCACGACGGCCGCGGCTTCCGCAATCGTAGCCGGCGCGGCGATCGCGGCTGACCCGGCGACATCGCTCACCCGTGTCTGCGCTCGCAGCTCGGTGTCCGCCGCAAGCGTCGGCTGCATCGCGCCCGACATGGCAGCCAGGGCGATGAGGGGCTGAGAGATTTTCATCATGTCACTCCTGCAACCGGATGGGGAAGCCGCTGGCACGCCGGTGGCGCCGCTGGTCCGCACGGAGATGACAGTTGGGCCACGATGAATCCAATGATATGATTTCAGGAATATGATGAACAAAATTGACTTGTCTCGCGCCGACCTGAATCTGCTGGTTCTGTTCGAGGCCGTGCTTGCCGAGCGCCACGTTGGCCGAGCGGCCGAGCGGCTGAGCCTCACCTCGTCCGCGGTCAGCCACGGCCTCGGGCGCCTGCGGCGGCTCCTCAACGACCCGCTGTTCCTGCGAACCCCCAAGGGCGTCGCCCCGACCGCACGCGCCACCGAGCTGGCGGACCCCATCGCCGACATCCTGGCGCGGATGCGCGCCGTCATCTCCATCGCCGAACCTTTCGACCCAGCCACCTCCACGCGCCGCTTCACGATCGGCGCGCCCGACGGCGCCTCGGCCGTGATACTGCCCGCGCTGCTATCGGACCTGCGCCGCCACGCGCCCGGCATCGGCATCAGCGTCCGGCAGATCCTGCCACCGCAAACGGGAACGACGCCCGAGCGCGCCTGGCAGTCGGCGCTCGACGATCTCGAGACGCGCGCGGCCGACATCGTGGTCGTCCCGCTGGAGACTGTCCCGGCGCGATTTTTCGCCCAGACGCTCTACGAGGAGACGTTCATCATCGCATCGCGGGCCGATCACCCCTATGCCAAGGCCCCGACCCTCGATCGCTTTTGCCAGATGCGGCACGTGCTCGTGTCGCTCACCGGCGATGCCCACGGCTTCATCGACGATGCGCTTGCGAAGCGCGGCCGCACGCGTCGGATCGCCCTGACGGTGCCGAACTTCATGATGGCGCTGGCGCTCGTCGCCGAGACCGACCTGATCGCCGCCCTGCCGAAACAGTTCGTCGCCCGGCACAGGCCCCGCTTCGCCGTCGTCGGCACCAAAGCACCCGTGCCGGTGCGGCGCGACCGGATCCGCGCCATTGCGTCGAAGGCCGCCATGATGGACTTGGGCGTCGCCTGGCTCATGGCCGCCCTGGCCCGTGCAACCCGGGACGAAAGCCGCCCGGCGCAGCCACGCTGACCGACCTGTCGCCAGGATTCGTGCGGTGCCCCACTCGCCCCACCTTGACGTGTGCGCTGCAACATGACATAAGAAGGTCGTCGCGAATCAGCGACTTCGGCGCTCCAGCCGCGTGAACGGACGTGTGACGGGTTCGTATAGCCCTTTTCGTCCTCCTGTTGAGCGCCTTGCACCTCCCCATCCGACAGCCCAGGCCACGCGGGGCGTCTCAAGCAAACAGCGGCGCGCATGTGCGTTGACCGCACCCGTGCACGTGTGGCGCGACTGAGCAGCCCGCGGCCGGTTCATAAGAAAGCCTTATCTCCTTGACCCAATTCACTGATTTCAATCTCAACCCGGCCCTCGGCGAGGCGCTGGCGGCGGAAGGCTACACCACGCCGACGCCGATCCAGTGCCAGGCCATCCCGCTGGTGATGACCGGCCGCGACCTCGTCGGCATCGCCCAGACCGGCACCGGCAAGACGGCGGCCTTCGCGCTTCCGATCCTCCACCGGCTGGCCGCCGACCGGCGCAAGCCCCAGCCGCGGCGCTGCCGCGTTCTGGTGCTGTCGCCGACCCGCGAGCTCGCCACCCAGATCGCCGAAAGCTTCCGCACCTACGGCCGCCTGCTGGGCGTCACCGTCGCGGTCGTCTTCGGCGGCGTCGGCCATCGCCCGCAGCAGCAGGCGCTCGCCCGCGGCGTCGATGTGCTGGTTGCCACCCCCGGCCGCCTGCTCGACCACATGGGCGAGCGCAACCTGGATCTGAGCGGCACCGAGATCGCCGTGCTCGACGAGGCCGACCAGATGCTCGATCTGGGCTTCGTGCAGCCGATCCGGCGCATCCTCGGCCATGTGCCGAAACAGCGCCAGATGCTGCTGTTCTCGGCGACTATGCCGTCCGAGATCGGCCGACTCGCCGAGGAGTTCCTGAAGAACCCGGCCAAGGTCGCCGTCAAACCCGCCGCAACGACAGCCGAGCGCGTGTCGCAGCACGTCTACCTCATCGAGGCGCAACGCAAGCGCGCGCTGCTGGTCGAGCTGCTCGCCGATCCGAGCTTCGCCCGCACCTTGATCTTCACCCGCACCAAGCGCGGCGCCGACCGCGTTGCCAGCCATCTCGAGGCCGCCGGCATCGCCGTCGCGGCGATCCACGGCAACAAGAGCCAGACCCAGCGCGAGCGGGCGCTCGCCGCCTTCAAGGACGACCGCATCCGCGCCCTGGTGGCGACCGACATCGCCGCCCGCGGCATCGACGTCGACAACGTCAGCCACGTCATCAACTACGAGCTCCCCGACGTGCCCGAGAGCTATGTCCACCGCATCGGCCGCACCGCACGCGCCGGCGCGGAAGGCATCGCCATCTCGCTGTGCGACGGCGAGGAGCGGGGCTTGCTGCGCGACATCGAGCGGGTCACGCGCCAGTCGATCCCCATGCAGGACCGCCGCAACGACACCGCGCTCGCCCAGGGCGCCGAGCCGGCCCGCCGCCGGCCCCATCGCCAGGAGCGCCCGCGCGACGAAACCCGCGGCGGTCGTGACGGGCATCGCAAGCAGGGACATCGCCACGACGGGCAGCGCCACGGCCACGACGGCCACCGCAAGAACGGCCATCGGCATGGCGGCGCGTCCCAGGGCGACGGCCACGGTCACCGCCAGGACCACGGCCAGGCGTCCAATGGGCACCATGCCAACGGCAGTGCGCGGCCGAGCAAGGCCAACGGAAACGGTAATGGCCATCGGCCCGCCGCCGCGAAGGGCGCACCGGGCCCGTCGGGAGTGCAGAACGTCGCCTTCCTGTCGCGGCCAACGACCCGCGGCGGCGAGCGCCGGACCGAGAGGGACCGGCCGCGCGCCGAGCACCGCACCCGCCGCGCGCCCTGACGGGCGCACGGAACCGAGCGCAGCAAAATAAGAAGGCGTCCCGGGCAAACCGCCCGGGGCGCCTTTCCCATTCCCACGTTGCGCGCGAGGCAGGCGCTGCTAGCTTGCGGAGAATGGACCACGCTGCAATTTCTGCCTTCGCCGCCAAGCTCGCGCGGTTCCCGCGCCTGGGGCTCGCCGATCTACCGACGCCGCTGGAGCCGCTGAAACGGCTCACCACCCATCTCGGCGGGCCCACTCTCTGGGTCAAGCGAGAGGATATGACGGGGCTCGGCTTCGGCGGCAACAAGCTGCGCAAGCTCGACTTCGTTCTGCACGAGGCGATCGCGGCCGGCGCGGATACACTCGTCTCCGGCGGTGTCGTTCAGTCCAACAGCCAGCGCCAGGTTGCAGCGGCGGCCGCCAGGCTCGGCCTCGAATGTCACCTGGCCGTCTATCAGGGACGGCTCGCCCCGCCGACCCCCGAGTATGAAACGTCGGGCAACGCATTGCTGAACCGGCTGTTCGGGGCAACCCTCCACGACGTCCCCTGGACCGGCGACCGCAACGGCGCCATTCGCGCCCTCGTGGAGCAGCTCCGCGCCAACGGCCGCCGCCCGTACTTCGTTCCCTATGGGGTGTCGAGCGCCTTGGGGGCGGTCGGCTACGCCACGACGATCGTCGAGATCGCCCAGCAATCCGAAGCGCTCGGCTTCGAGCCGTCGGCGATCGTTCATTGCAGCGGCAGCGCCGGCACCCAGGCTGGCCTCGTGGTCGGCGCCGCCAGCGCTTTGCCGGACACGCGCATCATCGGCATCGACATCGATGCGGAGCCCGAGCGCGTGCGCGCGGACGTCATACGCTATGCGGCAGCGGCGGCCGATCTGCTCCAGGTCCCGTTTTCCGAAGCGAACGTCGAGGTCGTTGCGGGTCACGCCGGTCCCGCCTATGGCGTTCCCCATGCGGCGACCATCGAAGCTTTGAAACTCGCCGGCCGGCTCGAGGCGTTGGCCCTCGATCCCGTCTATTCGGGCAAGGGCCTCGCCGGATTGCTCGCGCTCATCCGCGACGGCCGCTGGCGCCGCGGCGACAACGTCATCTTCCTGCACACCGGCGGCACGCCCTCGCTGTTCGCCTACGGACGGAGCCTGGACCTGTAGCTCGACCCGCCCCGCGCTTGCCCCGCCTAGAACGCGAACGCGAGCCCGACCGACGCCACGAGCAACACCGCGAACGCGACGTTGATGACACGCCCCCACAGGGGATCGCGCAGGAAACGGGTCAGCGCCGATCCGGCAAACAGCCAGGCGAGGTCGACCACGATCATGATTGCCAGGAGGACAGCGGTCTTGGCGGCGACATCGGCTTGCGGGCTTTCCCGCACCAGCACGAACCCGGAGAACAGGGCCGCCATCGCCGCGTAGGCCTTGGGATTGCCGAAGCCGAGGAAGAGGCCGGGCACGAAGCCCGGCGGGGGCTGCGCACCGTCATTCTTGCTCGGCAGCGGCGCCGACCCGATCCGGTAGGCGAGATACAACATGTAGCCCGCGGCGAGCAGGCTCACCGCCGGCCCGAGCCCGGGCTGCGCCAGGACGAGGCCGGTCAGGCCGGTCGCGGTCACCAACATCACGACGAGCACGCCGATGAGAGTACCCGCGAGCAGCGCCAGGCTGCGGCGCACGCCGAATCCCGCCCCCGCCGCGGCCAGACCCAGCGTCGCCGGGCCGGGGCTGCCGGTCAGCGCGATACCGGCCACCACGAAGCTCGCCAGGTCGCCCATACCGGATCTCCGATCGTCCCAACCTCAGTTCGCGAAGGTCCGATCGTTCTGCTATGGATCGGCCATGGTCCATTCCTTGCCCCACGATCACCCGGCTGGTCTTGAACGATCGTGCGCGGGCGCGCCGCGCGACTGGATCAAAGCGGCCCCGCCGCAGCCGGGCATCGACCGGATCGAGGCGTTCTTTGCCGGGCATGGCTATGACCCTCACCGCCACGACACCTATGCCGTCGGCCTGACGCTGCACGGCGTGCAGTCCTTCGGCTATCGCGGCACGACCCTGCACAGCCGATGCGGCCAGGCCATCGTGCTGCACCCCGACGAGCTCCACGACGGCCGCGCCGGAACGGACCGAGGCTTCCGCTATCGCATGGCCTATATCGAGCCTCGCCTCCTCCAGACCGCGCTCGGCGAAGGGCGCCGGCCGCTGCCGTTCGCGCGCGAGGCCGTCACCGGTGACGCCCGGATGCGCGCCGCCCTTGCACGCACACTCGATGACCTCGAGACGCCGCTCGACGACCTCCACCGCGACCAAACCCTTCTCGAGATTGCCGAGGCGCTCGCCGCGCTCGATCCCGCGGGCGGTTGCGATCCGGTCGAGGCGATCGCGGTCCGCGCCGTCGCGATCGCGCGCGAGTACATCGACGAGAACATCGGGACCGCCATTCGCTCGACCGATCTCGAGGCAATCAGCGGCTTGAGCCGCTTTGCCCTGGCGCGCCATTTCCGCGCCTGCCTCGGCACCAGCCCACACCGCTACAGTGTGATGCGCCGCCTGGATCGCGCCCGCCATCTCATCCAGGCGGGCACCTCGCTGGCCGAGGCCGCCGCCGCGTGCGGATTTGCCGATCAGAGCCATATGACGCGCCAGTTCAAGCGCGCCTACGGCGTCCCGCCGGGCCACTGGCAAAGCCTAGCCCGCCCGCACCCCCCAGCGCCCTAGCGCCGCCACAGGGGCGATCCATCGTCCCCCGGTGCACGCGTGGCTTGGGGATGACGGTGGCGGACAACGATCTAACACCAGAGGACAAAGCCGAGATCTTGGCGTGGCTCCGCGACAGGTGGAGTACGCAGAGAAGCTGTCCGATTTGCAGTCACAACAATTGGGTAGTCGGCGGCCACCTTGTCACTCCCATCATCACGCGAGACGGTGGAATCCAGCTTGGGAGCGTGAGCTACCCGTACTTCATGATCTCCTGTTCCAACTGCGGCCATACGCATTTTTTCAGCGCCGTGATCGCAAGACTCAGGGCGGCGACGGACAAAACGGATCGAGGAGGCGATGATGACACCTCCTGACACTGACGGCGGAGAGATCAAGTCCCAAGCAACCGCCGGCGTTGTCGCCTCGACACCGAGGCGCACTTCGATGCCCTAGCGCCGCCGGCTCCGGGCGACCGCCGCAACGGTGAAGATCTCGAACAGCATCTGCGCTCCCGCATGGGCCGTGTTCGACGTGGCGTCGTACTGCGGCGCCACCTCGACCACATCGCCGCCGATGATATCGAGACCGAGCGCGCTGCGGACGAGCTCCATCGCCTCTCGCGTCGACAGGCCGCCGATCTCCGGCGTGCCGGTCCCCGGCGCGAAGGCTGGATCGAGGCTGTCGACATCGAAGGAGATGTATGTCGGCCCGTTGCCGACCACCTCGCGAATGCGCGCGATCGTCTTGTCGAGCCCGAGCCGCAGGAACTCCTCGGCGTGGATCACTGTCATCCCGCTGTCGTAGGAGAACTCCCACAGGTACTCCGCATTGCCGCGGATGCCGACCTGGATCGTGCGCGCCGGATCGAGCACGCCGGCCAGCACCGCCTCCCGGAACGGGCCGCCGTGGTGGAACTTCGAGCCCTCGAACGGCCCGCCGGTGTCGCAATGGGCATCGATGTGAATCATCCCGACCGGCCGGTCCTTACCCAGCGCCTTGAGGATCGGCAGGCTGATCGAGTGGTCGCCCCCGACCGATACCGGCACGACGCCGGCCTTTACGATCCGCCCATAGAAAGCCTCGATGTCCTCGTGGCTGTCGGCCAGGCTGTAGCGGCTGCGGAACGGCACGTCACCGATGTCGGCGACCTTGACCAGGCTCGATGGCACCAGCTTGAGCGCGTGATGGTAGGGCCCGATCCGCTCGATCTGGCGCACCGCGCGGGGCCCGAGCCGCGCCCCCGGCCGGTTGGTGACGCCGAGGTCCATCGGCACGCCGACGAGCGCCACGTCGAGGCCGCCCAGATCGTCCAGCTTCGCCGCATCGAGTTGCAGCGGCGCATCGAGAAAGCTCGAGATTCCCTCGTACGGCTTGGCGCGGCGGTCGGTGCCCGAGAACAGAATGTCGACCACCTTCTTGAACTCGGGATCGTGAACGTCACCCGCGGCCGCGTTCCCGTACTTGGCGCGAAGCTCCTCGAGCTTGCTGCGATCCATGGCGCAATCCTTCTTCGTTCAATGGACGGTGGCAACCCGCTGGTTGCCGTAGATATCGGGCGCGATCCGCCGCTCGGCAAAGCCTATAAGCCGCGTCACCGTGAAGTTGATGAGCAGATAAATCGCCCCGGCGCAAATGAACACTTCGACGGCCCGGAACGACTCCGAGATGAGCTTGTGCGCGAGGCCCGTGATCTCCATCAGCGTGATCGTGCTGGCCAGCGACGTCGCCTTGATCATCAGGATGATCTCATTACCGTAGGCCGGCAGGGCTTGGCGCAGCGCGATCGGCGCCACCACACGCCGGAGCAGCGTGAATCCCGACATGCCGAAGGCGCGCGCCGCCTCGATTTGGCCGGGCGGCACCGATTGCAGGCCGCCGCGCACGATCTCCGCCCCGTAGGCCGCCGTGTTGAGCGTCAGCGCCAGCATGGCGCACCAGTAGGGATCACGGAAGAACCACCAGATCCCTGCCTCCTGCAGGGCGGGGCGGAACTGCCCGAGGCCGTAGTAGATCAGGAACACCTGCACCAGCAGCGGCGTGCCGCGGAACACGAACACGTAGGCGTTGGACAGCCAGCGCAGCGGGAACACCGATCGCGCCATCAGTGCCAGCAGGATCGCCAGCACCAGCCCGACCAAAATCGACGAGGAGGCAAGCTGCAACGTGAGCGGCACGCCGCCGAGCAGCCGGATGAAGCTCTCCTGCATGAAGGTGAGGTCCACGGGGCGCGCTATCCTTTCCTCATGCCGCGCGTCGACCACGCTTCCGCTCGCGCAAACCCCCACGTCGAGACGGTGGTCAGCACGAGATAGAAGGCCACGCACGTGATGTAGAAGGGAAACGGCAACCGCGTCGATCCGGCCGCGATGTGCGCCTGCCGCAGCAGATCGGAGAACCGCATCTCCTGCAACAGCACGATGTCGCCCCATCGGATCTCCGCGATCTGCACGGTCAATCCGACCACCGCGACGAGGGCGGCTTCCTTCAACACGAGCTGCCAGATGTTGCCCATGCCGGGGACCGAGAACCGCATCACCTGCGGTCCGATGATCCGGCGCATCAGCGTCCAACCCGACATGCCGCATGCACGGGCCGCTTCGATCTCGCCGCGCGGCACCGCCAGATAGGACCCGCGGATGACCTCCGCCTGGTAGGCTCCCGACACCACCCCGATCGCCAGCGTGCCGGCGAGAAACCCCGGCAGTCCAATGAACCCTTGGGCCCCCAGCATGTTGCCGATCTTGGTCACCAGGGCGCTGCCGCCGAAGTAGAAGAGGTAGATGACGAGCAGGTCGGGAATGCCGCGCAGGACCGTGGTGTAGACGTCTGCGAACCGGTTGGCGACCCGCGATCGCGACAGCTTGGCCGAGGCGATGATCCCGCCGATCACCAACCCGAAGAAAAACCCGACGACCGCCACCGCCAGCGTCAGGCTCGTCGCGAACACCATCTCGTCGAGCCACCCCGCGGGGCCCCACTGCATCAGCTCGAGGTAGGATTTCTGTTGCATGGCCGAAGGCCCGCGAGGTCGAAGGCAGAAAGAAAGGGCCCGCTGGGGCCCTTTCCTGGTCGTGACGCTTTACGACTTCGGCGTCATGTCGATCTTGAACCACTTCTCGGTGAGCGTCTTGATCGTGCCGTCGGCGACCGCCGACTTGATGGCCGCGTCGAAGGCCTCCTTCAGCTCCGTGTCCTCCTTGCGCAGCCCCATTGCCACGCCGAGGCCGAGCATACCGCCCGCAAAGCCCGGACCGACGATCGTCATGTCCTTGCCCGTCGGCGTATCCATCGTCGCCTTGAACGCGGAGTGCGCCGCCACCAGGACGTCGACCCGCCCCGAGGCGAGGTCGAGATCGTGCTGTTCGGTCGTCTTGTATTCACGGACCTCGGCGACATCCTTGAAGTATTTCTCGGCCCACGCCGAGTTCGTCGTCGAGCCCTGCACACCGATCACCTTGCCCTTGAGCAGCGGCTTCAGCTCGGCGATCGCCTTCTCGGCTCCGGCCAGGTCCTTGGTGAGGTTGTAGTCCCCGCCCGGCATCTTGGCCAGGCTCGAGGTCTTGAGCGCCATGAACCCGTGCGGGCCGCCGGCGTAGGGTGAGGTGAACGAAATCGTCTCCATCCGCTTCGGCGTGATGTTCATCCCGGCCATGATCGCGTCGTACTTCTTGGCCGTCAGCGAGGGGATGATGCCGTCCCAGTCCTGCGCCATGAACTCGCAGTCGAATTTGGCGCGCTTGCACAGCTCGGCGCCGAGATCGAGCTCGAAGCCTTCGAGCTTGCCGGCGCTATTGACGAAATTCCACGGCGCATAGGCGCCTTCGGTCGCAATCTTGACCTTCTTCATCTGCGCATGCCCGGCCGGCGCGGTGGCCAGCAGCGCTATCGCCGCAAACGAAGCGGCAACCGATTTCAAGACCTTCATGTCAACTCTCCTCTTAATTGACGGAACACAACCAACGTGACGGAACAGCGATATGTCTCCTTCTCTCACACGCGAAGCTGGCTCGAGATGAATTGCCGGCACCGCTCCGATTTGGGAGCGCCGAAAACCTGTGCCGGTGGTCCGTCCTCCTCGATCTGGCCGCGATGCAGAAAGATCACCCGGCTCGCGACCTCCTTGGCAAATCCCATCTCGTGCGTGACCAGAATCATGGTGCGCCCTTCCTCGGCGAGGCCCTGGATCACCCGCAGCACCTCGCCGACGAGCTCCGGATCCAGCGCCGACGTCGGCTCGTCGAACAGCATCACCTTGGGCCGCATGGCGAGCGCCCGCGCGATCGCCGCCCGCTGCTGCTGCCCGCCAGAAAGCTGGGACGGGTAGCTGTCGGCCTTGTCGGCGATGCCGACTTTCTCGAGCAGCGCCTCGGCTTCGGCCTTCACTTCGGCCTTGGGCCGCTTCTGCACGTGCACCGGCGCTTCCATCACGTTCTGCAACACGGTCAGGTGCGACCACAGATTGAAGCTCTGGAACACCATCCCGAGCTCGCTGCGCACCCGATCGATCTGCGCGCGGTCGGCCGGCTCGCGTCCGCCCGAGCGCCGGCGCTTCATGCGGATTTCCTCGCCGGCAACCTTGACGGTGCCCTCGTCGGGCACCTCCAGCATGTTGATGCAGCGCAGGAAGGTCGATTTTCCGGACCCGGAGGACCCGATGATGGTGATGACCTCACCGTCCCGGGCGTTCAGCGACAGTCCACGCAGCACCTCGATGGAGCCGAAGCGCTTGACGAGGCCCTCGATCTCGAGGGCAAGGGGCGCGGACTGCAGCATGGGCCGGAGATTTCCATGGCGCCCAGACGTTGGCAAGCCGTGTTCCGTCATGCAAAGCCTCCCGGCAGCACAATATTTTTCCATCGGATGCCTACCGTTTGGACGTCTGCGCAAACGGCCGGCTCACCCCAAAAGGCGGACGAGATAAAGAGCGATTGCAGGAAATGCGGTAACCAGGGTCAGGCGTACGATATCGGCGGCAATGAACGGCAGCACCCCGCGATACGTGGCCGTGATCGGAACGTCCTTGGCAATGGCATTGATGACGAACACGTTGAGGCCGATCGGCGGCGCGGTGAGCCCGATGCCGACCACGATCAGCACCAGGATGCCGAACCAGATCGCCACCTCGTCTCCGGTCAGGCCGAAGTCCAGCACCGAGACGATCGGGAAGAAAACCGGCAGCGTCAGCAGCATCATCGCCAGCTCGTCCATCACCGCGCCCAGCACGATGTAGAGAGCGAGCATGCAAGCGAGGATCGCATAGGGGGAAAGGCCCGACGCGCTGATCGTCTCCGCGGCCTGCGTCGGAAGCTGCGACAGAGCCAGGAAGGCGTTGAAAACTTCCGCCCCGAGCAGGATGGCGAAGATCATCGCCGTGGTATCGGCGGTCTGCAGCAGGCTCATCTTGATCTCGGCGACCCCGAGCGTGCCCCGCATCAGCCCCGCAAGCAACATGGCGATCGCTCCGACCGCCGCCCCCTCGGTCGGTGTGAAGATGCCGCCGTAGATCCCGCCGACCACCGTGACCGCAATAAGCAGGGCGGGCCACACCGCCAGCCACGACCCCGCCACTGTTTCCTGCCGGATCGGCGGACCCAGGGCGGGATTGCGCGCCACCACCCACGCGATCACCAGACAGTAGAAGGTGGCCGCCATCAGGCCGGGTATGAGAGCCGCCTGGAACAGCTTGACGATGTTCTGCTCGGTCGAGATCGCATAGACGACAAGAATGACCGAGGGCGGGATCAGCACGCCGAGCGTCCCGCCGACCGCGATGGTCGCCGTCGATAGGCCGGGGTCGTAGCCGTAGCGCTTGAGCTCCGGCAGCGCCGCCCGCCCGAAGGTGGCGGTGGTCGCAACCGACGAGCCGCAGATCGCCCCGAAGCCGGTGCACGCGCCGATCACCGCCATGGCGAGCCCGCCGCGCCGCCCTCCGAAGGCCCGGCTCGCCGCGCGGAACAGATCGGTCGACAGGCCCGATCGCTCGGCGAACGCCCCCATCAGGATGAACAGTGGGATCACCGACAGCGTGTAGTTCGCGAACAGGTAGTAGGGCGTCGTCTTCATGTAGTTGAGGAACGGCGCCCACCCCGCCAGGTGCACGTAGCCGGCGCCGCCGATGACCAGCATCGACAGCCCAACCGGCATCCGCAGGGCGATCAGCAGCAGCATCGCTGCAAAGCCGATCAGCGCGACGCCGAGACCGCTCATGACCGTGACCCGATCTGGCGCAGCCCCGTCACCAGGGCGACGAGCGCGAGCAGGCCCGCCATCAAGGCAACGGCGCCGACGGCCCAGCCGATCGGCAGGCCGACCATCATCGTCGTCGTCTTGTTGCCGACCATCTCGATAGCGCCGGCCATCAGGCGAGCGGCGATCAGCGCGGCGCAGCCGGCGTAGGCCAGGTCCCACAGGCCATCGAGCGCCCGCTGTAGCCGCACCGGCAGCCGCTGCGTGAAGGTGTCGACGAAGATGTTCCCGCGCCGCGCCTGGCAATACGGCAGGAACGTGAAGGCGGCGACCGCAACCAGGATCTGAACGATCTCGAAATCGCCGGGCACGCCGTTGCTTGTTGCCCAGCGCAGCCCGATGCTCACGCACACGAGGCCGGCCGCCGCCAGGATCACCACCCCCCCGAGCAGCGCCAAAGCCTGGGTCGTACGGTCGAGCCAGTCGCGCTCCGGCTCGCCCGCGCGCGCTGTTCCGTTGTCACCGCCTTCGGTCACGGCGTCCCTCCCTCCCCGTTGCATCGGCCTTTTCAACGGCCTTGTTGTGCGCAACGGCTGCCCGCGAGGTGTAAGCTACGCCGCTCCCGGCGGCAACTCATGCCTCGTCCTCGCCGTCATCGTCCGCCGCCGCAACCCCGGCGCCATAGTCGACCTGCATGAGGTAGAGGCCCGACGCGGGTGCGACCGGCCCGCAGGCCGCCCTGTCGCGGGCGTCGAGCGCCGCCCGCAGCTCCCGGGGCCGCCATTTACCTTCGCCGACCAGCTTCAGGCTGCCGACCATCGAGCGCACCTGGCTGTGCAGGAAGGAGCGCGCCGACGCCCGGATGCCGATCTCCTCCCCGTCCCGCGCGACGTCCAGACGGTCGAGGGTACGCAGCGGCGACTTCGCCTGGCAGCCGGCCGCCCGGAATGTCGTGAAGTCGTGGCGGCCGAGAAGGCCCTGCGCCGCCTCGTGCATGGCCGCCACGTCGAGCCCCACCGGCAGCCACCAGACCCGGTCCCGCTCGAGCGCCGGCGGCGCCCGCCGGCTCAGGATGCGATAGAGATAGTGGCGGCCGGTGGCACTGAACCGGGCGTCGAAGCGGCCATCCACTTCCTGGGCCTCGAGAATTGAGATCGGATGCGGCCGCAGGTGGAAGTTCAGCGCCTCGCGGATCTTGAACGTTTCCCACGGACGCGCCAGGTCGAAGTGCGCGACCTGGCCGCGGGCATGGACGCCAGCATCGGTCCGCCCCGCCCCCCGCACCGCCACCGCCTCGCCCGAGAAACGCCCGATCGCCTCGGTGATCTCACCTTGCACTGAGCGGCCAGCCGCCTGCACCTGCCAGCCGACGAAGGGCGTGCCGTCGTACTCGATGGTGATGCGATAGCGGGGCATGGGCTGCACGTGGCGAGGGGATGCGGTCGGCCGGCCCTACCCCTACGCGGTGCCGGCCAGCCTCACAAGGCTCCCCGTTTGCCGAGTCTCGGCCCTACGCTCAGCGGGCGAGCGAGCGGTGCCCGGAGCGGCCGTGCTCGCGCGGCTTGAAGGCCGGCCCGAACCCGAACGGAATGCCGCCGCCGACGTAGGCCGGGTGGCCCTCCCGCGCATCGCGGATTTCACCTTGGTAGGTGTGGTAGCTCCGCTCGGTCGTCTCGTTGAAGCTCAGGTTCACCGGCGCGTTGCCAGGATTGATCACCACATTCTTGTGCGGCGGCAGCGGCCGGAACACGCGCACGCCTTCCTCGAGCGTCACCGTCGCGCCGTAAAAGGGGCGCGGCTCGATGCGGGTCGTCGAGGCCTCCTGGGCCGCGGCCGAAAGCGCCCCGACGGAGGTCAGGAGCAGACCGGCCAACCCGATCGGACGAATGCGCGACATGAACGTCTCCCTGGAGAAAAGGCATGACTTGTTGGCGGCGAGTTTAACCGTCGTGGCGACGACCCGCGCCCGATTTGGTTGGAAACCTTAATCCGCCGGCTCGGCGGATCGCAGGCGGGTGCCGGGCGCCAGCGGAAAGCCCCGCAGCAGCTCGTCGGCCGTCATCGTCTTCTTGCCGGCGCGCTGTACCTCGACCAGGCGCACCGCGCCCGTCCCGCAGGCGATGGTCAACGCATCGTCCAGCACCGTCCCGGCCGGCCCGCCACCCGCCGCGAGCGCCGAGCGCAACACCTTGATCCGCTCGACGCGCCCCTCGACGGCAACCTCGAACCAGGCGCCGGGAAACGGTGACAACCCGCGGACCCGATTGTGCACGGTGCGCGCGGGCTGCGAGAAGTCGATGCGCGCCTCGCCCTTGTCGATCTTGGCGGCGTAGGTCACGCCGACGTCGGGTTGCGGCGTCGCCACCAGCGAGCCGCGCTCCAGCGCCGCCAGGGCGCGGACCATGAGCCCCGCGCCCAGGCGCGCCAGCTCGTCGTGAAGCTGGCCCGCCGTCGCGTCCGCGCCGATCGGGACGCGCTCGGCCAGGCAGATGGGACCGGTATCGAGGCCTTCCTCCATCCGCATCACCATCACCGCCGTCTCGCTGTCCCCGGCCATGATCGCCCGCTGGATCGGCGCCGCACCGCGCCAGCGCGGCAACGCCGAGGCATGCAGGTTGAGGCATCCCTCGCGCGGCACATCGAGGATCGGCTTCGGCAGGATCAGGCCATAGGCCACCACCACCGCGACGTCGGCCGCGAGGGTACCAAAGCGCGCATGCTCCTCGGTCGACTTGAGGGAACGGGGCGTGAGGACCGCAATCCGCGAGCTCTCGGCATAGTCGTGCACCGGCGAGCGGCGCTCGTCCATGCCCCGCCCCGCCGGCCGCGGCGGCTGCGTATAGACCGCCGCCACCTCGTGCCCCGCGCTGAGGATCTCGGCCAGCGTCGGCACCGCGAAGTCGGGCGTCCCCATGAACACGATGCGCAAGACCATGCGGGTGCTCTCCGTCGGCGGTCGAGAAGCAAGCCTACGCCGTCGCGTCGCTCCGCGCTTGCTTCTTGAACCGGCGCACGATGATGTCGCGCTTGAGCTTCGACAGGAAGTCGATGATCAGCTTGCCGTCGAGGTGATCGATCTCGTGCTGGACCGCGGTTGCGAGCAACCCTTCGGCGACCAGCTCCTGCGGCTTGCCGTCCCGATCGAGATAGCGCACGCGAATCCTGGCCGGCCGTTCGATCTCCACCCGCACATCGGGGATCGACAGGCAGCCTTCCTCGTGGGCCCGCAGATCCTCGCTTCTCTCGACGATTTCAGGGTTCACCAGAAACAGCGGATTGCGCTTTTCCTCCTCGCCCTCCTCGTCCTCGTCGCCACCGACGTCGAGTACGACGATGCGCTTGGGCACGCCGACCTGGATCGCCGCGAGCCCCACGCCGGGCGCCGCGTACATCGTCTCGAGCATGTCATCGAGCAGCCGGCGGACGTCCGCATCCACCTTCTGGACAGGCTCGGAGACGCGGCGCAGGACGGGGTCCGGGAGAACAACGATAGGAAGTTTGGCCATGTCGGTCACATAGGACAGCGGCTGCCGACGGTCAATCTCGTGGCGCCCTCTCCGGCCTTGAAGCATTTGCCAAGGTGAAAGGAGCGCGCTAACCGGGGGATATCGAACACGAACGAGCTGGGCATGGCCGGAGCACAGAAAACCTTCATTGTCGGCTGGGAGGAGTGGGCCGCGCTGCCGGACCTGGGACTGCCGGCCATCAAAGCCAAGATCGACACCGGCGCCCGCACCTCGGCCCTCCACGCCTTTCTGATCGAGCCGTTCGGGCCTCCCTCGGGCCGCATGGTCCGCTTCGGCATCCATCCCGTCCCGGGCCGGCCGGACATCGAGATCTACTGCTCGGCCCCCGTGATCGATCGCCGCGAGGTGACGAGCTCCAACGGCGAGCGGGAGCTCCGCTTCGTCATCCGCACCCGCATCGCGATCGGCGACCGCGAGTGGCCGGTCGATGTCACCCTGACCAACCGCGAAGGCATGGCCTATCGCATGCTGATCGGCCGTCACGCCGTCCGCGAGGACATGTTCGTCGACCCCGCCGGGTCTTTTCGCCAGCCGCGCCTGTCCTACAAGCTGTATCGCCATCTGCCACCGCAGGACCCGGTGCGGCGCCCGCTGCGCATCGCACTGCTCACCGCCAAGCCGCGCACGTCCTCCAACCGTCAGTTGGCCGAGGCCGCGCAAGCCCGTGGCCACGTGCTCGAACGCCTCGATCTGGCGCGCCTCGCCCTGGTGCACGATCACGGCATGCCGGGGCTTGCCGTCGATGGCCTCCCTCTCGCCCACTACGACGCGGTCATCCCGCGCGTGACCCCCGAGGACGGCCCATTCGGCCCGGCGGCGGTACGCCAGCTCGAATTGATGGGCAGCTTCGCGCTCAACGGCGGCGACGCTCTCGACCGGGCCGCCAATCCGTTCGCGCTCCAACAGGCGCTGACCCGGCGCGGCATCCCCGCGCGAGTACCGGCGGCGACCGGAGCGGCGGGCGAGGCCGGCCCCCGATCCGGCGGCGCCCGGCTCCGGTTCCTCATCGTTGGCGACAAGGTTGCAGCGGCCGTCGAGCGCAAGGCCGGCGCCGACCACAACGCCGGCTCGCGCAAGCTGACGAGCGAGCGAGCCCTCGCCGAGCGCGCCGCCGCCGCGCTGGGTCTCGGCCTGGCGGCCATCGATGTGCGGGGATACCCGGACGAGCCGCATGTGTCGCGCGTCTCCGCCGCCCCGGCGCTCGGACAGATCGAGCAGGCCACCGGCGCCCCGGCGGCGAAGGCCATCATCGCACGGATCGAAGCGCGGGTGCGCTCGTGGGTCCAGCGCACCGACCCCGCGCCGCCGCCCGATTGTCCCTGAGTGGACATCGGCGTCAGCCCAGACCAAGAACCTCGAAGAGCGCGCTGTTGACGGTCCGCTCGTCGAAACGTCGCTCGGCCTTGGCCCGGCTCGCCCTGGCCATCGAGGCGAGCTGATCCGGCCGCGCAATGAAGCTCTCCATCGCCGCAGCCAGCGCTGCGGCATCGCGCGGCGGCACCAGCACGCCGTTGATCCGTTCATCGACCGTCTCGCGGCAGCCGGCGACGTTCGTCGTGAGGATGGGCCGCCCGGCGGCGAGCGCCTCGAGCACCGCCCGTGGCATGCCCTCCGCATAGGACGGCAGCACGAAGACGTGGCACGCGGCGAGCAGAGACGCCGTGTCCTCGACGTCGCCCAGCACCTCGACCACCCCCGCATAGGCCGCCAGATCGCCGCGCGACAGCGCCGTCGCGCCGGCTCCCGAGGAGCCCGCGAGCCGGAAGCGCGTGCCGGGAGATCGTTCGCGAACCCGGCGCGCCGCCTCGCAGTACTCGATGACGCCCTTGAGCCGGTCCAGGGCCGCGATCATCAGGAATACGAGGCCGTCGTCATGGGGCGGCATCGGCTGCGCCTCGGAACCCGCGATATCCACGCCGGCGCCGGCCACCACCACGCTCGGCGTGTCGTGCTCCAGAAGCCCGAGCTCGACCAGCGTCCGCCCATCGTTCGGGTTGTGGAACACCACGGCATGGCTGGCACCGAGTCCGGAACGGTAGAGCCGCCGCCACCCCCAGCCCGGCGGGTCGGCGCCATCCAAGAGCGCGTCACCCAGCGAGGAGACCAGCGCGACGATCCGCTCGGCGCCGGCCCGCTGCCCGGCGAGCGCCGCGAGCAGCATCGGCTTCGGGTGATAGCCCATCACGACCTGGGCCCGCCAGTCCGCCAGCCGCGCCGCCAGCGCCGTGATCGACTGCCGGTCGGCCAGCAGATGCACCCCGCCGGTCCGCAGCGGATACTCCCCCGCCTCCGCGCCGAGCTCGGCGATCGCCGCCGACCAGCGCGGCGTCAGATCGGGGACCAGGCACAGCACCGGATGCCGCGCCGCCACCAGGTCGCGGATCAGTGCGCCGCGAAGCCGGACCAGACCCGCCGCACTGGGGCCAACCAGCGCCACGCGGCGCAAAGCTGACCGTGGCTGGCCGCGTCCGGTCATCTCTAATGAAGCGCGCGCGACGCGGCTTCCCAGGCCACGCGACGGCCATCCCCGGTCAACACCGCGCTGTCGGGCCGATAGCCTTCGACGGTCCGCATCAGGATGGCCTGGATGGCGTCCATGTCGCCCTGCGCCATCGCGGCGCGCAAGGCCTCGAGCTCACCGTTGAGCTCCTCGGTCGTCAGCAGCGGCTCGTTGTTTCGCATGATCCGCGGGTGCTCGGTCTCCGACGTGTTCTCGTGGAGAAGCAGCTCCTCCTTCAGCTTCTCGCCTTCGCGCAAGCCGATGTAGGAGATCGCCACGTCGCCGTTCGGATGGCTCTCATCCTTCACGTCGAGCCCCATCAGGCGGATCATCGAGCGGGCCAGCTCGTCGATCTTGACCGCCTCGCCCATCTCGAGCACGAACACCTCCCCCCCGCGAGCCATCGCGCCGGCCTGGATGACGAGCTCCGCCGCCTCGGGGATCGACATGAAATAGCGCGTCATGTCGCGATGGGTGACGGTGACCGGCCCGCCGGCCTGGATCTGCTTGCGAAAGCGCCGCACCACCGAGCCCGAGCTGTCGAGCACGTTGCCGAAGCGAACCATCGTGAACACGGTCTCGCAGCCGGGCTCCGCGGCATGGGCCTGCAGAACCAGCTCCGCCAGCCGCTTCGACGCGCCCATGACGTTGGTCGGACGCACCGCCTTATCGGTCGAGATGAGCACCACCCGCTCGACGCCGAGCTGGCGCGCCGCCTCCGCTACCACCGCCGTCCCGAACGTGTTGTTGCTCAAGCCCGCGATCGGATTGAACTCGACGATCGGCACGTGCTTGTAGGCGGCGGCGTGGAAGATCGTGGCCACCTCGTGCTTGGCGATCGTGCCGCGCACCACCGCCTCGTCCTGCACCGAGCCGAGCACGGCATGAACCTCCGGCCGGTGCGCCGCCGCCGGCTGCGCCGCGATCCGCTCGCGCACGTCCATCTCGATCTCGTAGAGCGCCACCTCCGACAACTCGAACAGCACCAGCCGGGCCGGCCCCTGCTTCAACACCTGGCGCACCAGCTCCGAGCCGATCGATCCGCCGGCACCGGTCACCATCACCACCTTGTCGGTGACGCTGCGCGGCAGCAGCCCCGGCACCGGCGGCACCGGATCACGCCCCAGCAGGTCCTCGACGTCGACCGGCCGCAGGTCGCTGACCTCGACGCGGCCGGCGGCGAAATCCTCCATCGATGGCACGGTCCGAACACGGACGGGGTAGTGCTGCAGCCACTTCAGGATTTCCTGGCGATGGCGGCGCTGCGCCTCGGGCAGCGCGAGAATGACGTCCTTCACGCCTTCCCGCTCGATCAGCTTTGCCAGCTTGTCGGGCGGATAGACCTTGACGCCGGCGACGTACTGCCCCTTGAGCGAGCCGGTCTCGTCGAGAACGCCGACCGGCCGTCCCGACCCTGAGCGCTGCAGGGCTTCCAAGAGTTGCATGCCGGTGGCACCCGCCCCGTACACCACCACCGCCTTGGAGTCCGCGGCGGGGCGCGGCGCCGGCCCGTCCCATCTCAATTGGAACCCGACGAGCCGCCGGCTGACATACAGCAGCGCGAACGCGACGAGCCCGTAGAGCACCACCACCGAGCGCGGAACGCCGACCATGCCGGACATCAGCACCACCAGCGCCCACAGCAGCACCGACAGCCCGATGGCGAACGCGAGCCGGCTCGGCATGTCGGCGCCCGAGTAACGGGTGACCAGCCGGTAGAGCCCGAGCCAGAAGATGGTGGCCACGCCGATCACCGGCGCCGCCAGCAGCAGCAGCGCGAAATCAGTGCTCGGCGGGACGTAGAGCTCGTTCAGCCGGAACGACATGGCGAGCCACAGCGCCAACACTAGCAGCACGAAGTCGTTGGCAATGAGGATCAGCCGCTTGGACGAGCGCGAGAGCCCGACCAACCATTTCCCGAGGCCGGCGTCGGGAAGTCGGCCCTTCAACAGCTTGACCATGTTCAGCGCCCCTCGCGCGCTTGACCCCTGTGCCTGTGACCCGGCAGCACCCGTCCGTTCGGACTATTGCCAAGCTACAATGCGGACGGCGTCCCCAACAAGACGTTCGCGACAACGCCGGAACGCCCGGCATCGAAACTTTTCTCACTGCGGTATCGGGATGTCACACCGGGCATCGATATGTCGGAAACCTCGCCGCGTCGCAACGCCGATGCGCACGCGTCCACCGAGGAAATGACCGGGGCTTGGTGCGTTTCGCGCGAGCGGCCCCTCGTTTATTTGAGGGCCAGGACGACCGGACCGGAAACCGCGTCCGTGACACCACGGCCGTCTCCCAGATCTTCCAATGTATCTCGGAAGGAATTGAGCGTGGCGATCATGTTCGCGCGCGCACCTGCAAGTGCGTCCACATCCGTCCATTCGGCGACAATGCAGTAGGTGCGCTCACCCGTCTTGATGATGTTGGCGTGCTTGAGGCCGGACCAATGCGCGGCGACGTTCTTGTGGGCATCGAGGAATTCCTGCTCACGTCCAGGCTTCACCCGAAAGCGCACGGCGTTGAACGCGGTCATTGTGAACCTCCCATGGAACGGTGCAGCCGATGATGCGGTCGCCGGCATCATATGCGTGCTTCGATTTTGCACCTAGCCTCGAGCCCACGCATAGCGGCCCGGCGACTGGCCGACATGCCGACTGAAAGCGGTGCTGAAGGTGCTTGCCGAGCTGTAGCCGACCCGTTCGGCGACCGCGGCAATCGCCAGATCGCTCCGGCGAAGCAGGTCCTTCGCGAGGGCCATGCGCCAGGCAAGGAGATATTCCATCGGCGGAATGCCCACGGCGCGGGTAAAACGATCGAAGAACGCAGAGCGCGACAGGGCGGCTTCCTTCGCCAGTTGAGCGACGGTCCACGATCGCGCGGGATTGCCGTGCATCTGCCGGATCGCCGTCGCGAGCCGGGCGTCGCTCAACCCCCGCACTAATCCGCGGGGCGGCGCCCCGCCCTGCACGGACCGTAGCGCCTCGATCAGCATCACTTCCGCAAGCCGGGAGAGAATGAGATCGCGGCCGGGGCGGCGCTCGCCCGCTTCCTCGCCGACGAGCCGGACCATCGTCGACAGGCGCTCGACGCCGCGCACATGCACCACGGCCGGCATGAGCGAAACCAGCAGCTCCGCGTCGGGCGAATCGAAGACGAAGTAGCCACCGAGGAGCCGAACGTCCGGCCGTCCACCGCGCCTGCCGTGGCGAACATCTCCGGTGCTCGCTCCGGCCAGCCTTTTCGGGTCGACGCGCTTGGGCATCACCGGATCGAACCCCGAAATGACGAAGCCGGGTGTCGTGGGGAGCAGCACGAAGTCGCCGGCCTCGAGCGTGACCGCTTCTTCGCCGTCAACAGCGAGGCGGCAACTCCCCTCGATGACCGTGCAGAAGCTCGGCTGGCCAAATTCGGTGTAGCGCACACCCCATCGACCGGCGCCGCTGATGCCCTTTGCCAACACGCTGCGTGGGCGAAGGAGCGCGACGACCTCCGAGAGCGGATCGATCATGCCTGGACTACCGCAAATACAATTTGGACTTCTGATTGTAGATAGTCCTGCCAGCGATGGCTATCTCCGCGTCACACAACGCGCAAGGAGAAACCACCATGAAAACCGTGCTCATCACCGGCTGCTCATCGGGCTACGGCCTCGAGACCGCTCGCCACTTCCATAGGCTGGGCTGGAATGTGGTGGCCACCATGCGAACTCCGCGTCCGGGAATTCTGCCGCAATCGGAACGACTCAGCGTGCTGCCACTCGACGTCGCGCGGTCTGAAAGCATCTCCGCCGCGCTCGCGGCGAGCGGCCCGATCGACGTGCTCGTCAACAACGCAGGCATCGGCGTGGTCGGCGCATTCGAGGCAACGCCAATGTCGCACGTCCGCAAGGTCTTCGAGACCAACACCTTCGGCGTCATGGCCATGACGCAGGCGGTGATACCCCAGTTCCGCGCTCGTAGATCGGGCGCCGTGGTCAACGTGACCTCCAGCGTCACGCTGGCCCCGATGCCGCTGGCAGCCGCCTATACCGCCAGCAAGATGGCGATCGAAGGGTTTACGGGGTCGCTGGCTCACGAGCTTCGGGCTTTCGACGTGCGCGTCAAGCTGGTTGAGCCGGGCTATGCGCCGACCACGCGCTTTGCGCAGAACACGGAGCTGCGCATCGACGATTTGATCCCGGAGGCTTACGCGCCGTTCGCGCGCCCCATCTTCGCGGCATTTGCGCAGCCGGCCATGGTGACGAAGGAGTCCGATGTGGCCGAGGCGGTGTGGACCGCCGCCAACGACACGACAGGTCAGCTCCGCTTCCCGGCGGGTGCCGATGCCGTTGCCCTGGCGCGCTCGGTGTGAGCGTTGGACGCCGATCTAGAGTGGCCGCCGCGCCTTGATCGCGGCGGCCAGCGTCCCCTCGTCGAGATAATCGAGCTCGCCGCCGACCGGCACGCCCTGCGCCAGCCGGGACACCGTCACGCCGATCGGCGCCAGATGCTCGGTCAGGTAGTGCGCCGTCGATTGCCCTTCGACAGTGGCGTTGAGCGCGAGCAGGACTTCCTTCGTCTCCTCGGCGCGGGCACGGTCGATCAGGCTGGCGATGTTGAGCCGCTCGGGTCCGACCCCGTCGAGCGGCGACAGCGAGCCGCCGAGCACATGGTAGCGCGCGTTGATCACGCCGGCCCGTTCCAGCGCCCACAGGTCGCCGACCTCTTCCACCACCACGATCAGAGCGCGATCGCGGCGCGGGTCCTGGCAGATGGTACACGGCACCACCGTATCCAGATTGCCGCATTCGGGACATTCGCGAAGCTTGTCGGCGGCATCCGACAAGGCCGCAGCCAGCGGCACCAGCAGATCCTGACGGCGCTTGAGCAGCGCCAGCGCGGCCTTGCGGCCCGATCGCGGGCCAAGACCCGGCAGCTTGCTCAGAAGCTGGATGAGCCGCTCGATCTCCGGGCCGCCGACCTTCTTCGACATCAGAACAGCTTGAGCCCCGGCGGCAGCGGCAGGCCGCCGGCGACCTCCTGCATCTTGGACTGCATCGCGGCCTCGACCTTGCCCTTGGCGTCCTGGCACGCGGCGACGATGAGATCCTCGAGGATCTCGGCTTCCTCCGGCTTCATCAGCGAGGGATCGATCTTGACGCGCCGCATTTCGCCCTTGCCGCTCAGCGTGACGACGACGAGACCGCCGCCCGACTGACCGGCAATCTCCATCGCGGAAAGCTCGTCCTGAACTTTCTGCATGCGCGCCTGGAGCTGCTGCGCCTGCTTCATCATGCCCATCAAGTCTTTCATCGTGCGGCCTCTTGATCTCTCGCAATCTCAACCGGTGGCACTGTCGTCGTCACGGGACCGCTCGACTCGGCGCACCTGGACCTTCGCGTCGGGAAACGCGCTGAGCACGGCCTCGACCGCCCGGTGTTTCTTGAGCTCGGCGAGCTCCGCCGCCTCGGCCTCGCGCTTGACCTGGCCGAGCGGCGGCTCGCCCGCCTGCTGCGAGACCGCCACGACCCATCGCTGCCCCGTCCACTTGGAAAGCTTTTCGGTGAGCTCGCCCGCCAGCCCGGGCGGCGCCCCGTCGAGCAGCCGGATCTCCAAACGAGCAGGCTCGCAGCGAACAAGGCTGACGTGCTCCTCGAGATGAAGCTTGAGCCGCGCGTCGCGGCGCTCGCCGACCAGCGCAACCACGTCCACGAACGTCGCCGGTCCGCGCGCCGCGGCCCCAGCGCTCTGAGCCCCGGTGCTCTGGGCCCCGGTGCTCTGGGCCCCGGCGCTCTGGGTCGGTCCCGCCGGGGGCGCCATGTTGAGCGGAGGGCGTGGCTGCGGTTGTGGCGACGGCCCGCCCGGCGCCCGCACCGCCGCGGCGCCACCGCCCGCGCCGCGATCGAGCGCGCGGATGATCTCGTCCGGCGACGGCAGGTCGGCCGTGTGCGCGATGCGGATCAGCACCATCTCGACGGCGGCGAGCGGGTCGGGCGCCTTGGCCGCCTCATCGAGACCCTTGAGCAACATCTGCCAGAGACGGGCGAGCAGCGGAATGGACAGCCGCTCGGCCAGCGCTCCGGTGCGCCGCTTCTCCTCCGCCGACAACACCTCGCCCGCGGCCACCGCACCCGCCACCTTGATGCGGGTCGCGGCATGAACCGCCTCGGCGAGGTCGGCCAGCACTTGCACGGGCTGGGCCCCATCGCGATGCAGCGCCTCGAGCGCCAGCACCGCTTCGCCGGCAGCCCCGCCCACGACCTTCTCCAGGAGGTCGAACACGCGGCCGCGGTCGGCGAGGCCCAGCATCGCGCGCACGGCGGTCGATGTGACGGCTCCGGTCGCGATCGCCTGATCGAGAATGGACAGGCCGTCGCGCACCGAGCCCTCGGCGGCCCGCGCGATCATCGCCAGCGCCTCGGGCTCCGCCTCGGCACCCTCGTCCGCGGTGATCCTGCGGAAATGCTCGACCAGCACCGGCACGTCGACGCGTCTGAGGTCGAACCGCTGGCAGCGCGACAGCACGGTGACCGGCACTTTGCGCACTTCCGTCGTCGCGAAGATGAACTTCACGTGGTCCGGCGGCTCCTCCAGTGTCTTCAGCAGCGCATTGAACGCGCCTTTGGAGAGCATGTGGACTTCATCGATGATGAACACCTTGTAGCGGGCGAGGATCGGCCGGTAGCGCGCGCTTTCGATGATCTCGCGGATGTTGTCGACGCCGGTGTTGGAGGCCGCATCCATCTCGAGAACGTCGGGATGGCGGCTCTGGATGATCTGCTCGCAGTGCACACCGTAGCCGTCCAGGGCGACCGTCGGGCGGTCGGGCAGATCGGGGCGCGAATAGTTCAGGGCGCGCGCGAGGATGCGGGCGGTCGTCGTCTTACCGACGCCGCGCACGCCCGTCAGCATGTAGCCTTGCGCGATGCGGTCGGTGGCAAACGCGTTCTTCAACGTCGTCACCATCGCGTCCTGGCCGATCAACTGCTCGAACGTCTCGGGCCGGTACTTACGGGCGAGAACGACATAGGGCTGCCCCGCGGCAACCGGCGCCGCTGGGTCTTCCTTGCTGGTCGTCGTCTTCTTCGCCATGGACCTCTGCACGAACCGCGCCGCGGCGGTTGTCACGCTCGGCCGCTCCGGCCGGATGGAATCTTATAGTACGTCCGGAAAAAGCGCTGTTGTCCGGCTGCACCTCGCGTCGGCGGCGGTGGCCGAACCTACGGCTGCGACGCTAGGGTCGCAACGAGCTGAGTGGGAGGCTGACAATCGACCCGTATCCTGATCGTTAGGGCTGCTTCGTTCCCGACCTGACCCGGTTGGCGAGGGACACGTCCGCCGCCAACCTCCCGGCCCCATATGTAGCGAACCCGGCGCGGATGACAACTCTGAAGCCGGACCCATGGTTGCTCGAAAATTCCCGGTGCGCGTTGCGTGCACCCGTGTCGCCGTGCTCTGGTGAGGCAAACGGAGGAAATGACGCATGTTCAAGCCGACGCTCGGGCCGACCATCTCGCTTGACCGCCAAAGCCCGAAGCGCGCGGATCAGGCCTATCTCGACGCACTCCAGCAACGGTCGGACGCGCGCTACTTCGTGCTCGCCGACCAAAAGCCGGTGATCCGCTCGAACGAGGCGCGCACCGAGGGCTCCATCCGCTGGTTTCGCCGCGGCGAGCTTGAGGATCTGGGTCTGCCCTTCGCCGAGGCGCTGTTTCTCGGTGTCGACCCCGCCACTGGCGCCGGCCGCTTCGCCATTGCCATCACCGAGCACCGCGCCCGCACCGCGCCGGGCGGCCTCGAGACGATGCGGCCGATCGTCGATCTGCGCTCGCTCGCCATGCAGGGCGTCTTGCCCCCCGAAGACCTGTCGCTGCTCGGCCAGGCCAAGGCACTGGCCGCCTGGCACGAGAATACCCGCTGCTGCGGCCATTGCGGCGGCACCACCCTGATGAAGGATGGCGGCTGGAAGCGCAAATGCTGGGCCTGCGGGCAGGAGCACTTCCCGCGCACCGATCCGGTCGTGATCATGCTGGTCGTCGACCGCGCCGGCGACCGCTGCCTGCTCGGTCACGAGGCCCGCTTCACAGAGAAGATGTACTCGACGCTCGCCGGCTTCCTCGAGCCGGGCGAGGACATCGAGCACGCGGTGCGCCGCGAGGTCTTCGAGGAGGCCGGCATTCGCGTCGGCGAGGTGCGCTTTCACTCGACGCAGCCCTGGCCGTTCCCGCATTCGCTGATGATCGGCTGCATCGGATTCGCCGAGACCACCGAGATCAACATCGACCCCAACGAGATTCAGGAGGCCCGCTGGTTCGCGCGGGCCGACATCAAGCTGATGCTGAACGGCACCCACCCGGACAATTTGTGGGTGCCGGGCCGCCAGGCCATCGCCCGCTCGCTGATCACCACCTTCGCCGACGGCATCGACGACTAGGTTTCGCGATCTTCCGGCACCGGCCGCGGCGGCGGGCCGGTATACGTCCACACCAGATGGCGCGGGATCGGGCCCTTGTTACGGTAATCCGACTGGCTCTCTTCCCAGGCGTGCGCCAGGGCGCCGACGGAGCGTGACAGCACGAACAGCCCGCGGCACAGCGGCGGCGCAAACCCGAGCTCGGCGAAGATCACGCCGGTGGCGCCGTCGATGTTCATCGGGATTGGTCGCCCCTTGGCCGCCGCCAGCTCGGCTTCCACCGCCCGGCCGATGAGGGCGAAGCGGCCCGACACCACGCCCTGCGCGGCCGCCGCATCGACCAGCTCGAGCAGGCGCGGCGCACGGGGATCGACCGGGTGGAACCGGTGCCCGAACCCTGGCACGTGGCTGACGCCTTCGGCCCGCAACGCCTCGATTTCCGCGCACACCGCCGCATCCACGGCCTCGCCCTGTGCATCCATGCGCGCCGCAATCGCGGTGTAGAAGGCGACGCACTGCTCGCCGGCGCCGCCGTGCACGTCGCCCAGCGCGTTGATCGCCGACGCCATCGCGTTGTTGATGCCGACGCCGCAGGTCATCGCCATGCGCGCCATCGCGATCGACGGCGCCTGCGGTCCGTGATCGACGGCGGCGACCAGCGCCGCCTCGAGCAGCCGCGCCGCCCGCGGGTCCGGCAGCTCGCCGCGCGTCATCAGCCACACCATCTCGGCAAACCCGACGCGGCCGATCAGGTCCTCGATGGCATAGCCGCGATAGCGGATGAGGCCGGGACGCATCTCGATGATGCCGGTGGACCACCAATCCTGCGGGGTCGTGGGATCTTTGCGCTGTGTCATGGCTCCTGCTTCGCTCGAATAGTGTCGGCGCCTTACACCGCGCCGGCCTTGCGTAACCCGGCGATCTCCTCGGCGCTGTACCCGATCTCGCCGAGCAGCGCATCGGTGTCCGCGCCCAGGGCCGGCGGCGGCGCGCCAGGTCGCGGATCACCGCTCGCCAGCCGGAACCCGGCGCGCACCACGGCCACCTCGCGCTCGACGCCGGGCACGCTGTCGAACCGTGTGACGAGCCCCCGCTCCGTCACCTGCGGATGATCGAGCACATCCGGCACGCTCAGCACCTCGCCCGCCGGCACCCCGCGCCGGTTGAGGATTGCCGCCCATTCGCCGGCCGATCGCGGCGCCAACGCCTCCTCGATCTCGCGCTTGAGCTCGTAGCGATAGCGCTTGCGATCGTCGCGATGGGCGTAGCGCGCGTCCCGCACCAGCCCCGGCTTGCCGATCACCTCCGCCAGGGTCTCGAACTGCTCCTGCTTGTTGGCCGCGATGTTGAGCAATCCGTCCTTCGCGCGAAAGGCGCCGGACGGGCTCGCCGACATGTTCTCGTTGCCCATCGGCTCGGGCCTGACACCCGCAATCAGCCAGTTGGACACCGCCCAACCCATGGTCACCAGTGTCGCCTCGAGCATCGACACGTCGATCAGCTCGCCCTCCCCGCTGCGGCTGCTGCGGAACAGTGCGGCGCTGATCGCCAGCGCCGCGGTCAGCCCGCCGATGGTGTCGGCCACCGGATAGCCGACCCTGAGCGGCGCCGTCGCCGCGTCGCCGGTGACGCTCATCACGCCGGACAGGCCCTGCACGATCTGATCGTAGGCCGGGTTGCTGCGCAGCGGACCGTCCTGGCCGAAACCCGAGATCGCGCAGTAGATGAGATTGGGCTTGGTCGCCTTGAGGGCATCGAAGCCGAGGCCGAGCCGGTCCATCACCCCGGGCCGGAAGTTCTCCACCACCACGTCGGATGTCGCCAGCAGCCGGCGGAACACCTCCTTGCCCTGCGGCGCCTTGAGATTGACGGTCACCGACCGCTTGCCCGCGTTCTGCGCCAGGAAGGACGCGCCCATCAGGCGCTCATTGAGCTTCCGGTCGGCCCCGAGCTGGCGGGCGAGGTCGCCGGCGCCCGGCACCTCCACCTTGATGACATACGCGCCCAGCACCGCGAGCTGATAGCAGCAGAACGGACCGGCCAGCACATTGGTCAGATCGAGAACACGAACCCCGTCCAGCAAGCGCGCCATGACAGCCTCTCCTCAGGCGGCCGAGCATACCGCACGGCGCGCTGCTGTCAGCGTCCCGAATGCGCACCCTGGCACGCGTCAGTCGCCGATCCGCGCGCGGTCGTAGGGACCGAACGTTCCGACGAGCTGATGGCGGTCGCCGGGATAGGTGAGGCGCGCCGTCGTCAGGTGCGTCACCCGATGCCAGGTGCGGCGCTCCACGAGCAGGCAGGGGCTCGCAACCGCGATCTCCAACAGCCGCGCGGTCGCGGCATCGGCGGCCACCGCCGAAATGACGTGCCGCGCCTGCGACCACGGGGTGTTCTCGAGCAGCCACGTCCCGGGCGCGATCGCGGCGAAGTCCGCGGTGGCGGCGGCGGGAACCGCATCGATCCGGATCACCCGCTGTTCGAGAACGTGCGGCACGTCCCCCGCCCAATGCAGCGCTTCGAGCCGCAGCACGGCCTCGCCCTCGGCGACTCCGAACAGCGCGGCCGCCGCCTTGCCCAGCGCCCCGACCCGCCGCGACAGCAGGGCCACGCGATGGGGGCGCCCGAGCGCCTGGATTTCCTCGGGAATGCTCGGAATGGCGAGGACGGCGTGCTCGGCCGGCGGTTCCGCCACGACGGTGCCGGCCCGGCGCCGCCGCACGATCAGGCCTTCCTTCGCCAGAGCGGACAGCGCCCGGTGCACGGTCATGCGCGACGCGCCGAACTGTGCCATCAGATCGTGCTCGGACGGCACCTTGGTTCCCGGCTGCCACTGCCCGGAGACGATGAGCTGCAGGATGGCGCGCCGGATCTGCTCATAGAGCGGCCCTTCGCCGGCCAGCGCGATCGCTCCGTGAGGGGCACCGCTTTCCACCATCACGCCACCATCCGTTCGATCACCGCAGTGAAGCACCGCGCCGTCGCCTCGCGGCGGGCGTGGCGTCCCTCGCACACCACCTGGCGTCCGCCGATCCACACGTCGGCGACCGGCGACAGGCGGGCGGCAAAGATCCAGCTATCGAGCGCCGAGTCGTCGCGCCGGCCCGCGAGGGCGACGTTCGAATCGTCGAGCCGGACGAAATCGGCCCGCCACCCGGGCGCGATCCGACCGACCCGGCGGCCCGCCGCCTGGGCGCCGCCGTCGAGCGCCATATCGAACACCGTGCGCCCGACCGACGCCTCCGGCGGCGCCAGCCGATTGCGCCGCCGCTGGAACAGGCGCTGCCCGTATTCCAGCGTTCGCAGCTCCTCGGCAAGGCTGATCAGCACATTCGAATCCGAGCCGACCCCCAGCCGTCCGCCGGCCGCGAGAAAGGCGGCCGCCTGGAACAACCCGTCGCCGAGATTGGCCTCCGTGATCGGGCACAGGCCGGCGATGGCCCCCGCCTTCGCCATGCGCTCGGTTTCCTCGACCGTCATGTGCGTCGCATGAATCAGGCACCAGCGCGGATCGACCGGCAGGGTGTCGAGCAGCCATGCCACCGGCCGCTGCCCCGACCACGCCACGCAATCCGCGACCTCCTTTTCCTGCTCGGCCACATGAATGTGGATCGGCGCATCGGGGCGCGCCGCTGCCACCCATCTCAGGTCCTCGGCGCTGACGGCACGCAGTGAGTGCGGCGCCACGCCTACGACGGCGGCAGACAACGCGGCGGTGGCAGCTTCCGACGCCTCCAGCAACCGCCCGTACTGCTCGACCGTGTTGAGAAACCGGCGTTGCCCAGGGGACGGTACGGCCCCGCCGAATCCGCCGAAGCGGTAGAGCACCGGCAGCAACGTCAGGCCGACCTCCGTGGCGGCAGCGGCCGCCGCGATCCGCTCGCCGGTCTCGGCGATGTTGGCATAAGGCTGCCCGGACGGATCGTGATGGAGATAGTGGAACTCCACGCAGCTCGTGAACCCGGATTCCACCATCTCGACGAAGGCCTGCGCGGCAATTGCCTCGATGTCCTCGGGCGAGAGCCGGTCGAGGAAGCGGTACATCACCTCCCGCCACGTCCAGAAGCTGTCCTCGCTGGCGCCGGCCCGCTCCGCGAGCCCGGCCATGCCGCGCTGAAACGTGTGACTGTGCAGGTTCGCCATGCCGGGCACGGTCACACCGCGTTGGCGCTCACCGCTACCCGGCGCAACCCCGCTCGCCACCCCCGTGATGACGCCGTCCTCGAAGCGGACGCGCACATCGGACGCCCAGCCGTCGGGAAGCAGCGCCCGCTCGAAATGCAGCTCGCCCATTTTGTCGCTCCCCTGCTGTTCCATTTTGCATAGACAAAATACTCTGCCGCGCTATCATGTCGACAAGAAAATGCGCGATGTCGTGAATCATGGGGCGCGCAACCGACGCCGGAAAGGCTCCCACAGCGTGATCTGCGATCGACTTTGGATCAATGCGCATCTGGCAACCATGCTGCCCGGCGGCGCACCCTACGGCCGCATCGACGACGGCGTCTTGGCGGCGACCGGCGAGCGCATCGTTTATGCCGGGTCGCGCAGCGGACTGCCGAAAGGCCTCACCCCGCGCGAGACCATCGACTGCGGCGGCCGCTGGATCACCCCCGGCCTCATCGACTGCCATACCCATCTTGTCTACGGCGGCAATCGCGCCGGCGAGTTCGAGCTGCGGCTCAAGGGCGCGAGCTACGAGGAGATCGCGCGCGCCGGCGGCGGCATCGTCTCGACCGTCAAGGCGACGCGGGCCGCGACCGAGGACGGCTTGGTCGCAAGCGCCCTGCCCCGTCTCGACGCCCTGTTGGCCGAAGGCGTGACAACCGTCGAGATCAAATCCGGCTACGGCCTGGAATCGGCGACCGAGCTGCGCCAGCTCACGGCCGCGCGGCGACTCGGCCGCGAGCGCCCTGTCGATGTCGCCACCACCTTCCTCGGCGCCCACGCCTTGCCGCCGGAGGCGAATGGCGACAAGGACGGCTACATCGATCTCGTCGCCCACGAGATGATCCCCGCCATCGCCGACAGCGGCCTGGCCGACGCCGTCGATGCCTTCTGCGAAGGCATCGCCTTCTCGATCGAGCAGACCGCGCGGGTATTCGACGCCGCCCGCACCTACAAGCTCCCGGTCAAGCTGCACGCCGATCAGCTCTCGAACCTCCACGGTGCGGCGCTCGCGGCCCGCTATTCCGCCCTGTCCGCGGACCATCTCGAATACACCGATGAAGCCGGCGCCATGGCGATGGCCAAGGCCGGCACCGTTGCCGTCCTGCTGCCGGGCGCCTTCTACTTCATCCGCGAGAAGCAACTCCCGCCAGTCGAGCACTTCCGCCGTCACGGCGTCGCCATCGCGCTGGCGACCGACTGCAATCCCGGCTCGTCTCCGCTCACCTCGCCGCTGCTCGCCATGAACATGGGCGCGACGCTGTTCCGCCTGACGCCCGAGGAATGCCTGGCCGGCTTCACCCGCGAGGCGGCGCGCGCGCTCGGCCGCCACGCCGACGTCGGCACGCTCGAGACCGGCAAGCGCTGCGATCTCGCGATCTGGTCGATCGAGCACCCGGCGGAGCTGACCTATCGCATGGGCTTCAATCCGCTACATGCCCGCGTTTGGAGGGGTCGATGACAACGGTCACGCTGCAGCCGGGCGCCACCCGGCTCGATACCTGGCGCCGCATCTATGACGGCGCTGCCGTCGCCCTCGATCCCGCCTGCCGCCCGGCCATCGAGGTGAGCGCCCGCACCGTGGCCGCCATCGTCGCCAAGGGCGACCCGGTCTACGGCATCAACACCGGCTTCGGAAAGCTTGCCAGCGTCCGCATTCCGGCGGCCGACCTCGCCACCCTCCAGCGCAACATCGTGCTCTCCCACGCCGCCGGCGTCGGTCCGCCGATGCCGCGTTCGGTCGCCCGGCTGATGATGACGCTGAAGCTCGCAAGTCTCGCCCAGGGCGCCTCCGGCGTGCGGCTCGAGACCATCGACCTCCTCGCCGCCATGCTCGCCCGCGACCTCATCCCCGTGATCCCCTGCCAGGGCTCGGTCGGCGCTTCGGGTGACCTGGCCCCGCTCGCGCATATGACGGCGACGATGATCGGCGTCGGCGAGATCATGGCCGGCGGCAGCACCCTGCCCGCCGCGACGGCCCTCGATCGTGCTGGCTTGAGCCCGCTGACGCTCGGCGCCAAGGAGGGGCTGGCGCTGCTCAACGGCACGCAGTTTTCCTGCGCCTACGCGCTCGCCGGCCTCTTCGAGGCGGAAAACCTGTTCCGCTCGGCGCTGGTCACCGGCGCACTGGCGACCGATGCCGCCAAGGGCTCCGACGCCCCGTTCGACCCGCGCATCCATCGCCTGCGCCGCCACCGCGGCCAGATCGACAGCGCCGACGCTCTGCGCCACCTGATGGCCGGCAGCGCCATCCGCGCCTCGCACCTGACCGGCGACGACCGCGTGCAGGACCCCTACTGCCTGCGCTGCCAGCCGCAAGTGATGGGCGCCGCCCTCGACATCCTGCGCAACGCCGCCACGCTGCTTTCCACCGAGGCCAACGGCGTCTCCGACAATCCACTGATCTTTCCCGACACCAGCGAAGCGCTGTCGGGCGGCAACTTCCACGCCGAGCCGGTGGCGTTCGCCGCCGACATCATCGCGCTTGGCCTCGCCGAGATCGGCTCGCTCGCCGAGCGCCGCATCGCCATGCTGGTCGATCCCGCGCTGTCGCGGCTGCCGGCCTTCCTCACCCCCAAGCCCGGCCTCAACTCGGGCTTCATGATCCCCCAGGTCACCGCCGCCGCCCTCGTCGCCGAGAACAAGCAGCGCGCCGCCCCCGCCAGCGTCGACTCGATCCCGACCTCCGCCAACCAGGAGGATCACGTGTCGATGGCCGCCCACGGCGCCCGCCGCCTGCTCGACATGACCGCCAACCTGACCCAGATAATCGCCATCGAGCTCCTTGCCGCCGCCCAGGGCTGCGACTTCCACGCGCCACTGCGCTCGAGCGCGCCGCTCGAGCGGGTCCGCGCCCGCTTGCGCGCCATCGTTCCCCATCTCGACGACGACCGGCACTTCGCTCCCGACATCGCCGCCGCCGCCGACCTCGTCCGCTCCGGCGCTCTGCTCGACGCCGCCGGCCCCGATCTCATCCCGACCGTCTGCACCGCCGCCGAGGACCGCCCGTCATGACCCGCATCGACAACGCCCGCATCATCCGCGCCCCGCATGGCACCGAGCTCACCGCCAAGAGCTGGCTCACCGAGGCGCCGCTGCGCATGCTCATGAACAATCTCGATCCGATCGTCGCCGAGCGGCCGGGCGAGCTGGTGGTCTACGGCGGCATCGGCCGTGCCGCCCGCGATTGGGAGAGCTTCGACCGCATCGTCGCCTCGCTCCGCAAGCTCGAGGCCGACGAGACCCTGATCGTGCAGTCGGGCAAGCCGGTCGCCGTCTTCCGTACCCACACCGATGCCCCGCGCGTCCTGATCGCCAACTCCAACCTCGTGCCGCACTGGGGCACCTGGGACCACTTCAACGAGCTCGATCGCAAGGGGCTCATGATGTACGGCCAGATGACCGCCGGCTCGTGGATCTACATCGGCAGCCAGGGCATCGTGCAGGGCACCTACGAAACGTTCGTCGAGGTCGGCCGGCGCCACTTCGGCGGCTCCCTGGCCGGCAAGTGGATCTTGACCGCCGGCCTCGGCGGCATGGGCGGCGCGCAGCCGCTCGCCGCCGTCATGGCGGGTGCCTCGATGCTGGCGGTCGAATGCCAACCGAGCCGCATCGAGATGCGCCTGAAAACCGGCTACCTCGACGTCGCCGCCAGCTCGCTCGACGAGGCGCTCGCCCTCATCGAGGCCTCGTGCCGCGACAAGAAGCCGCGCTCGATCGGCCTGCTCGGCAATGCCGCCGAGATCTTCCCCGAGCTGGTCCGCCGCGGTATCAAGCCCGATGTCGTCACCGACCAGACCTCCGCCCACGACCCCATCAACGGCTACCTGCCGAAGGGCTGGACGCTGGCGCAGTGGGAGGAGAAGCGCCAGAGCGATCCCAAATCCGTGGCACAGGCCTCCCGCCGCTCGATGGCCGAGCACGTCCGCGCCATGCTGGCGTTCCATCGCATGGGTATCCCGACGCTCGACTACGGCAACAACATCCGCCAGATGGCCAAGGAGGAGGGCGTCGCCGACGCCTTCGACTTCCCGGGCTTCGTGCCGGCCTACATCCGCCCGCTGTTCTGCCGCGGCATCGGCCCCTTCCGCTGGGCCGCGCTCTCGGGCGATCCCGAGGACATCTGGCGCACCGACGCCAAGGTCAAGGAGCTGCTGCCCGACAACCGCCACCTCCACAACTGGCTCGACATGGCGCGCGATAAGATCCAGTTCCAGGGCCTGCCCGCGCGCATCTGCTGGGTCGGGCTCGGCGACCGCCACCGGC
>JAESFN010000273.1_pt1 | contig 63875 bp, 55 predicted proteins | sample 9269411 | NCBI WGS metagenome assembly JAESFN01 (sample SAMN14505399, study PRJNA617100) | algae metagenome | isolation source: Iphinoe sp. HA4291-MV1 and co-occurring heterotrophs from trail next to... | place: USA: Maunawili Falls, Hawaii | collected 2009-07-25
GCAATCCACCGGGTTGACCGGCGTCATGCCGACGTCCAGCACGCCGACGAGGCGCGTCATCGTCGGCTCGGTCAGCTCGGCCAGCGGCGCGCCGATGTCGGCCGCGAGATCGACGATCAGCTCGCGCTCGCCGCCCGAGTCGGTCACCACGCCGATCCCGCCTGCCACCGGCTTGCGGGCGCACTGCATCATCTCGATCGTATCGGTCATCTCGTCGACGGTGCGCACGGGGATCACGTTGTGCCGGCGCAGTACCGCCCCGAACACCGCGTCCGAGCCGCACAGCGCGCCGCTGTGGGCCAGAGCGAAGTGGCGCCCCTGCTCGGACCGGCCGAGCTTGAGGACGATTACCGGAATACCGCGCGCCTCCGCTTCCGAGAGGGCTCCGAGAAAATTCTCGGGGTCACGCACCGCTTCGAGGATGCAGGCGATGACCCGCGTCTCCGGCTGCTCCAGCATGAAGCGGATGTAGTCGGCCGCCGTCGTCGCGATCTCCGCTCCGGCCGAAATGGCGTAGCTGAAGCGCACCTGGCGCTGGTTGCCGATGACGCCCGACCACGTCGAGCCGCTGTGCGAAATGAGCGCGACACCGCCCGGGGGATCGAAAATGGGCGGCGGATTGCCCGAGACGCGCAATCCGGCCGCGATGTTCATGAAGCCCATGCAGTTGCTGCCGCACACCGCCATGCCGGCCTCGCGCGCGATCGCGCTGAGCCGCGCCGGCAGCGTGACATTGGAGCTCGCCGCCTTGTCGTAGCAGCGGCCGAAGATGACGGCGGCACGCACGCCGGCCGCGGCCGCCTCCGCCAGCCCCGCCTCGATGCGCTCGTCGCTGATCGCGAAAGCCACGCAGTCGGGCTTTTCGGGAAGGGCCGCGAGGCTGGGATAGCAGGCCAGCCCATCGATCGCCTCGTAGCGCGGATTGACCCGGAGGACCGCGCCGGCGTAGCTGCCTGACGTGATCACCTCGACGAGGCGGTTGCCGAACGAGCCCGCGCTCGGGCTGGCGCCCACCACCGCGATCGAGCGCGGCGCCAGCAGTGGTTTCAGTCTGTGTCCGGCCTTATTCAACCGAGCCTCATCTCATCTCTGGTGCTTTTTTGCGTGGCCGGCGCGCCACGCATGCGGCGCGCCGGTGCGAGTGTGGAATGGGGTGCGTGTCACACCCACCAATCACAGCATCAGCCATTCCTTGAAGCGCGGCGCCACCTTCAGGTAGTTGTCGGCCCACCAGTCGTCGTTGTTGACCGCCACGTTCGGCGACGACACGTCGGGAATAAACTTGAGGACTTCCGGTTTTACGAGCCGAGCCGAACTGCGGGTCACGATGCCCGTACCTGGCAAAGCATGCGCAAAGGCGGCCTGCATCTCGGCCTTCAAGAGGCCGTTCAGGAACCGCATCGCGTTGGTCTTCTGCTTGGTTCCCTTCGGCACGCCCACGATGGTGGTGTTGACCAGAGGGTGGCTATCGGCGACCTCGATCGACGTGCCTTCGGCCTGGGCCGCAATCACCCGGCCTTTGTAGACGTAGTTGAAGTCGATCTCGTTGCTGCCGATCAGGGATACGGTCTGCTGCGTTTGCGCGATCCAGTGCGCGACGTGCGGCTTGATCCGATCGAGCGCCTTGAAGGCCCGGTCGACGTCGAGCGGGTAGAGCTGCTTGGCCGGCACGCCGTCCGCGAGCAGCGCCACCTCCAGGATCTCGTCGGGTCGATTGCGCAGGCCGCGCCGGCCCGGGAAGGCCTTCACGTCCCAGAACTCCGGCCACGTCGTCGGGAATTTTCCGGGCGGATGACGCTTCGGATCATAGCCGATGCCGCCCCAGTACAGGTACCAGGCCAGGCATGCCTCGCGCTTGGGCAGCGTCAGATCGCTCGCGTTGGTGACGATCGAGTAGTCGATCGGCTCGAGAAGCTTGTCGCGCTCGGCGCCGACCGCCATCGCACCGCTCAGGGACATGACGTCCCACTCGACCTTGCCCGTCGTCACCTGGGCCTTGAGCTTGGCGAGATCGGGGCCGTAGGCGTTGATCAGCGTAATGCCCAGCTCCTTGGCCACCGGCTGCAGAACGGCCTCGTCGTAGATCTTCTGCTGGGTTCCGCCCCAGCCGACGAAGACGAGGGAGTCCGCGGCTGCGGCCCGGCCGGCCAGAATCGCCGGAGCGCTGATCACCGACGCCATCCCGACCAGAACATCGCGCCGGGATGCCTTGGCGGATGTCCGACGCCGGTCTCTCATCTTCTCGCCACTCATCGTTTCCTCCTGACGTTCGTGCTTCTCTTTGCGGACTGCGGACTTACAACGGCTCGCGCCGGGAACTATCGGGTGAGGACGACGGTATCCTCGGGCCGCCACGTGAGCCGGACGCGGCTTTGCAACGGAAAGGACTGCCCGGTGCGCGACAGTCGCTGCACCAGGATGCGTGTCTCCGCATCGACGGCGACGACGGTGCGCCACGTCGCCCCTTGCAGGGCATGATCGACGATTTCGCCCTCGAGCGAGTTGAACCCGTTGAGGGGCCCTGTCGCCTCGGCAAGGTCCACCGCCTCGGGGCGAAGCATGATCTGCACGTCCGCGCCGGCCGAGATCGGCGTCGCCGATGCGCCGCGCACGCGATTGCCGCCCGCCAGCTCGATCACCGCAAACCCGCTCTCCGTCCCGCAATGGCGGCCCTTCAGCAGATTCGAATTGCCGACGAACCCGGCCGTAAAAGCGGTGCTGGGCCGGAAGTAGATGTCGAGCGGCGCCCCCACGTCCTGGATCAGGCCGCCGCTGACCAGCGCGATGGTGGTCGACATCGACAGTGCTTCCTCCTGGTCGTGCGTGACGTAGATCATCGTCGTGCCGAGCAGCGTATGAAGGCGGCGAATTTCCCCCTGCATCTCCTCGCGTAACTGCTTGTCGAGCGCGCCAAGCGGCTCGTCCATCAGGATGACCTTCGGCTCGTAGACGACCGAGCGCGCCAGCGCGACGCGCTGCTGCTGGCCACCAGAGAGCTGCTTCGGGCGCCTTTCGGCGAGCCCGGTCAGGCGCACGAGGTCGAGCGCCTTCATCACCTTGTCGCGGATTTGCCCGCGGGCGACACCACGGATGCGAAGCGGAAAGGCGATATTCTCGAAGACCGTGAGGTGCGGCATCAGGGCGTAGTTCTGGAACACCATGCCGAGGCCACGCCGGTTCGGCGGCACTGCCGTCATATCCTCACCCTCGATGAGGATCTGCCCGGTCGACAACGGCACCACCCCGGCGATGGCATTGAGGAGCGTCGTCTTGCCGGACCCGCTCGGACCCAGCAGCGTGAGGAATTCTCCACGGGCGATGTCGATCGAGGCGTCTCGCAGCGCGGTCACGCCTCCGTAGACCACGCTCGCATCCCTGACGCTGACGATCGGCGCTTGCGCCATTTCACGCTTCCTTTCCTTTGAGGGCCAGCCCGACCACGCAGATCAGCAACGACAAGATCGTGAGCAGCGTGGAGATGGCCGCGAGCACCGGCGACACCTCCCATTGAATGCTGCTGTACATCTTGATGGGGAGCGTCATCGCCCGCGGTGAGCTCAGGAACCAGGCGATGACCACCTCGTCGAACGAGATGAGAAAGGAGAACAGCCCCGCCGCCAGGATCGAGCGCCCGATCAAAGGCACGACGACGGAGAAGAAGATGCGCAAGACGGACGCACCCAGCACCTGGGCAGCCACCTCGATGTTGGGATTGACCTGCCGCAGCCCCGCGATGACCACCAGCACCACGAACGGCACGTTGTGCACCGTATGGCCGAGGATGAGAGCGCTGGTCGAGCCGCTGATGCCGATTCGCGCGAAGTAGATGTAGAGGCCGAGCGCGAACACGATGGTCGGCACCAGCATCGGCATGAGGACGAAGGCGCGGATGATTTTCATGCCGATCAGATTGCTGCGCACCAGCGCATACGCAACGGGCACGCCGACGGCGAGCGACGCCGCGGTGGCCCCCACCGCCACGATCGTGCTCTCGATCGTCGCCGCGACCCACTCCGGCCCCGCGAAATACTGCCGGTAGAGCATCAGCGAGAATCCGCGCGGCGGGAACATCATCTCGTTGGAATCCGAGAACGACATCGGAATGACGATCAAGCTCGGCGCGAGGAGGAACGCGAAGATCGCACCGGCCAGAAGCTTGAGCGGAAGTGAGATGCGCTCGTCCATGGCGATCCCTAGTGACGCTCGGCGCTGTCGACTTGCGACAGGATCCAGATGAGCACGCCTGAGATGACGAGCAGGATGATGGACAGCGCCGCCGCCATGTTCCAGTCGAGGGCTTCGCGCGTATAGTAGTCGATGAGGTTCGCGACCATCATATCGCGGCGCCCGCCGAGCAGGGCCGGCGTCACGAATACGCCGATCGACAGCACGGCGGTCATCACGGCGCCCGCAACGATGGCGGGAAGGCTCAACAGGAACGTGACCCGGAAGAAGACCTGGCGACGGCTAGCGCCCATGATCAGCGCGGCTCGGCGCAGCTCGGGCGGTTGCGCCAGGAGGTTGTTGAGGATCGGAAAGACGCTGAACGGGATCAGGAAGTGCACCATCCCGACCATCACGCCGAAGCGGTTGAACATCAGCGGCACCGCCAGCTCCATGGAAAAGACGCGGCGCATGGCGCTCTTGATGATGCCCTGCTCGCCGAGAATGATGATGAAGGCGAAGCTCTTGACCAGGATGCTCGTCCAGAACGGCAGCAGCACGAGGATCATCGCAATCGCCCGCTGCGACGGGCTGAGCTGCGAGATGAAGTAGGCGACGGGGTAGCCCAGCAGGAGGCTCAGAAACGAGGCCCCGAGCGCGATTTCGAGGGTGGTTCGCAAGCTTCGCCAGAACAGCGTGCTCGAAAGAATCCGCTCGTAGCCTTCGAGCGAGAAGCCGTCGCGAAACAGACTCTGCCAGAGCGCGATGACGAGCGGGATCAGAAAGACCCCCGCGATGAGCAGGGCGGCCGGAGCTGAAAACCACGCCTTTTGATAGTCGGGCGATGCCCGCCAGGCCGCTCTGTTGTTGCGATTGGGCGCGGGTACCGTCGCGGCAGCGGTCATCGCAACCCCGCCGCCGCATTCGCCACCACCGGCCGGCCGACAACGCGCTTGGTCCGGCCGGCGACCGCCGGAACCACAAGAGCCTCGACCGCCCGGAGGCCGAGGTCTCGCACTCCTTCGGGTTGGGCGGCCCGCCGTAGCACGTCATCGAGGCCGATCAGGTAGTCGCTCGCCGTCGTGATCTCGAACGCATCGCCCGCTTTGGTTGCGAGCCGTCGCACCGACGTCGGGGCGAACCCGACGCTGACCTCGCGCGGAGACTGGAGATCCAGCGTCATCGCATCGAAGCCGCGGCTCGCCACCCCCGTCAGCACGGTGGCCGCTCGCGGCCCCGCCAGCAGCAGGGCGCCGACGCGGCCCGTCTGGTTCACGATCTCGATCCCGTCGGAGGCAGCAGACGCCTCATGCTGCAGCACGGCCAGCAGCCGCAATTCGGTCTCGGGCGAGGCCACCAGCCGGTAGTGCGCCTCGCCGAGGCGGACAACCGACACGGTGATCGGCTGATCGGTGCCGCGCAGCGCGATCGCGAAGTCACCGGTCCACGGCGGCTCGGAGCCGAGCACGGCGGCAAGAACGCGGGCGGCACCGGGGCCCGATATGTCCAGGCGGGTTCGCGCGCTGACATCGGCGAGACCAAGCGCTCTCGTCGCCGCTGCGCTCTCCTCGGCCACGGCCGCGTCGATGCTCGTTGCCTTTTCGGTTCGAAACCACGCCGGACATTCCCAGCCGTTGCGCACCACGAAGACGGCGCCGTCGGCGCGGTGGCGGTGATAGAGCGGCGTGGTCCGCGCCGGCCGCCCCGCCGCACGCTCGAGGCTGGCATTGAGCGCACCGTAGGTGTGGGCCTCCGACAGGCACTCGCGCATGTAGGAGATCGTCACGTAGGGGCCGAACCGCGCCACGTCGATCGGCGTCACGTCGAGACTGGGCTCGCCCTTCACGATCCATTCCGCCATCAGCCGGGCGACACCCGCACCTTGCCCGACGCCGGCGCTGAAACCGGCCAGCACGTGCAGGTTCTTGTGGTTCCACAGCGGGCCCATCAGACCGTTGAAGTCGATCGTCCGGCTGGTCGGACCGCAGATCACGCGTTTGATGCCCGCGCGCGAGAACGCCGGCACCAGCTCCATGCCGGCCGCGATGCAGGCCGCGCCGCGGTCGAGATCGGGCTCCAGGAGCTCCTGCCCGAAGGAGTCCGGAATGCCGTCGACGAAGCAGTAGGGCGTGTGCGGCTCGTGCACGCCCATGATCAGCCCCTTGCGCTCCTGCCTGAAGTAGAGCGGCGCATCGTAGTCGCGCAGGATCGGCAGCTCCCGCGTCAGGCCTTCCACCTCGGGCATGTCGTCGGTGACGATGTACTGGCGCTCGGCAGGGATGATCGGGAGTCCAATGCCCACCTTGGCGGCGAGCTGCGGCGCCCACATTCCGGTCGCCAGCACCACGTGATCGGCCGTGATCGCCCCGGCGGTCGTCTCGACGCGCCAGCCGCCCGGACCGCGCACAAGATCGGTGACGCGCGTTGCGCGGTGAATCTCGGCGCCCGCGGCACGGGCCAGCCGCGCGAACGCCTGCGTCGCCATGCTGGGGTCGATGTAGCCCTCCATCGGCGCCCACGAGGCCCCGAGCAATCCCGACGACGGCTTGAGCAGCGGAAACAGCTCCGTCATTTCCTCGGGCGACACCATCCGGCACGTGTGCCCGAGCGCCTGCATCTTGGGCAGCAACCGCTCCAGGCGGTCGTAACGCTGCCGGCTCGCCGCGATCTGCAGGCTGCCGCACTGGTGCAGGCCGATCGCCTCGCCGGTTTCCTTCTCGAAGTTCGTATAGATGCCGAAGCTGAGCGCATTGATCCGCGCGACCGCCGGGTTTTCCTCGAGCACGACGAGATGGCCGGCCGAATGCCAGGTCGTTCCCGCGGTGAGCTCGCTCTTCTCGATCAGGACGACGTTGCTCAGTCCGAGCCGTGTCAACTGATAGAGCAGCGAGCAGCCGATGATGCCCCCACCCACCACGACGACATCTGCGCGCGACTTCATTCAGCACCTCCCACCACGGCCGCGCTTGCGCAGGACACTACCCCCTTGTCCCACGGCCTCGCTGAAGATGGAGGTCTCGATGGGCGCGTACGCGCGTTGCCATAACGTATCGTATCTCAATAGGTAGAATTTCGATACGATATTCTTGCTCACGGGACCGCCGCGAATCTCTAAAGGTTCATGCACAGCCGCAGGGAGTCGTACAGCGCCGCGTGAATGTTCCGTCCGGCGACGGCGTCACCCGTGCGGTAGAGCGAAAATCGCCCGGTGGCATGCACTGAAATCTCGCGCAACTGCCCCTTGACGAGGCTGTGATAGTCGACGGCGCCGCCGTTCCGCGACAGCGGCTTCAGCGCGAAATAGAGCTCGTCGTTGGGCAGCGTCCCGTGCTCGCTGACCACCTGGTCGACCTCGCGCTGCTCCTCCTGCAACGTGTATTCGTTGCGCAGCACGGCGGTGAGCCGGTTACCGGCCCTGCGGACGGCCCGCAGCCGTAGGTCCGTCGAGATTTTCGCGCCGCGCGCGTAAAGCGACTTGAGGTACACGGGAAAGGTCGTCGCGCCGACCTCGGTTCCGAGCTCCCGCTCCGGCGTCGCCACCTCCAAGCGAGCGCCATGCTCGGCCAGATACTGCGCGCAGGACATCCCCTGGTCGCCGCTGTGGTCGTCGAACAGCAGGACCTGCTCGCCGGGCGCGACGCGGCCCAGCAGGATGTCCCAACTGCTCACCACGAGTTCGCCACCCTCGACAGCGCCGATGTTCGGGCGGCCGCCGGTCGCCACGATCACGACATCGGGCGCGAGACCCAGGATCTCCTCCGCGCCGGCCCGTGTTCCCCGGCGGATGTCGACGCCGAGCTTGCGGCATTGCCCCGTGTGCCAGCGCACGATGCCGGCCAGCGAGGCGCGCCAGCCGAGCCTGGTAGCGACCCGGATCTGGCCGCCGAGCTCGGGCTCGGCCTCGAACAGCGTGACGTCGTGCCCGCGCTCGGCGGACACCCGCGCGGCCTCGAGTCCGGCCGGCCCGCCACCGACGACGACCACGCGCCGCCGCGCCGGCGCGCGCGAGATCACGTGGGGCATGGTGGCCTCGCGGCCTGTCGCCGGGTTCATGAGGCACAGCGACTCGCCCCCGGCATAGATCCGGTTGATGCAGTAGTTGGCGCCGACGCAGGGGCGAATGTCGTCCTCCCGCCCCTCGATCAGCTTGGTCACCAGATGCGGGTCCGCGATCTGCGCGCGCGTCATCGCCACGAGATCGATGTGCCCCTCCTCGACGGCGCGGGCGGCGGTGGCGAGGTCCGCGATCCGGCCCGCGTGCAGAACGGGAATAGGCACCGCCGCCTTGATCGCGCTGGCGAGCGACAGGAACGGCGCGGGCGGAAAGGCCATGCTCGGAATGCTGTAGACGCTGGAGCGCCAGTCGTAGGTCTGGCTGACCATGATGTTCAGGTAGTCGACGACGCCGGTCGCAGCCAGCGACGTCGCGATCCGCAGGCATTCGGCCTGATCGAGCCCTTCCTTGATCATCTCGTCCGCCGTCATGCGGACACCGATCACGAAATCGTCTCCCACTGCCACACGCGTCTCGCCCAGAACCTCGACTGCGAACCGCATCCGATTTTCGAGGCTGCCGCCGTAGCCGTCCGTCCGCTGGTTCACCGCCGGCGAGAAGAACTGCAGCATCAGATGGCCGCCGCTGAACAGCAGCTCCGCGCCATCGAGGTGCGCCTTCTTGCATCGCACGGCCGCGTCGACGAAATCCCGCTTGATGCGCGCGAAGTCCCAGTCCTCCATCTCCTTCGGGAACGAGCGATGCTGCGGCTCGCGCACGTGCGACGGCCCGGCCGGCGGCAGCCAGCTCCCCGCGTCCCACCGCCCACGGCGGCCGGGATGGGAGATCTGGCAAATGCACGCCGCGCCGTGGCGATGCACGGCGTCCGCGAGATCGCGCACATGCGGAATCGCCGCATCGTCGGCCATCGTCAGTTGCCCGAACGGCGCGATCGCGTCCGGCGACACCGCCGTCGATCCGCCGAACATGGTGAGCGCCACGCCGCCTTTGGCCTTCTCCTCGTGATAGAGCCGGTAACGCTCGAGCGGCATCGAGCCGACGCCGTAGCCCGGCGCGTGCGCCGTGCTCACGATGCGGTTGCGGAGCGTCAGATTCCGGAGACGGAACGGTGTCAGGAGGACATCATAGGCGGCCATGCAAACCTCCGACGGTCGCGTTCGAGCACCTCACGCCGACAAAACGAGGCAATCGTCCGCGGCAAACACCACATCGACGGCATCACCCGGCTGTATGGGCGTGCGGTCGCGCGTATTCATTTGCCGCGCGGTCACCACCGTGCCGTCCTTGAGCCGGGCAAAGTGCTTGATGAAGCTGCCGAGCAGCGCCGACTCCAGAGCGGTGGCCGGCAGCGTGTTGGCCCAACCCGAGCCGGTACCGGCACCGACGATCCGGAGGTTCTCGGGCCGCACCATCGCCTTGACGCTGGCACCGGCCGCGACGCCCGCGCCGTGGGCGGCGGTCAGCCGATCTCCCGTCGATGTGGTGAGCCGAACCGGTGACCCGGCCGCCTCGACCACTGCCGGAAAAAGATTGGCCTCGCCCAGAAAATCTGCCGCGAAGATCGTGCGCGGGCGATGGTACATGTCGTCGGGCGTGCCATGCTGCTCGATCCGTCCGCCGTTCACCAGCATGATGCGGTCCGACATCGTCAGCGCCTCCTCCTGGTCGTGCGTCACGTAGATCATCGTGACGCCGAGCTCCGTCTGGAGGCGCCGGATCTCGAGCTGCATCTGCTCGCGCAGCTTCTTGTCGAGCGCGCCCAGCGGCTCGTCCATGAGGATCAGCGGCGGATTGTAGACGAGGCAGCGCGCCAGCGAGATCCGCTGCTGTTGGCCGCCTGAAAGCTGCCGCGGCTTGCGCTTTTCGACGCCGGGCAGGCGGACGAGCTCGAGCACCTCTCCGACCTTGCGGCGGATCTCGTCCTCTCCCATACGGCGCACGCGCAACGGAAACGCGATGTTCTCGTAGATCGTCATGTGCGGCATCAGCGCGTAGTTCTGAAACACCATGCCGAGGCCGCGCTTCTCCACCGGCGTGTCCGTGACATCGCTGCCGGCGATGTGGATGCGCCCCGACGTCGGCTGGATCATGCCGGCGATCAGGTTGAGGATCGTCGTCTTGCCGGAGCCGCTGGGACCCAGCAGCGTCACGAACTCGCCCTCTGCCACGCTCAGGCTCACGTCGGCAAGGGCGGACGTTTCGCCATAGGATTTCGAGCAGTGCTCGAGGCGAACCATCTCGGTCGCACTCACCATCGTTGCTTCCTTTCCAAGGCGAGAGCGCCGGTCAGACATCGTGGCGGCCACGCTCCTGCAGCAGGCCACCGATCACGCATACGGCCAGCGACAAGGCCGTCAGCAAGGTCGAGACGACGGGCAGCACCGGCGACACCTCCCAGTGGATGGCACTGTACATCTTCACCGGCAGCGTCGAGGTTCCGACCCCCGAAATGAACCAGGCGGCGACCACCTCGTCGAACGAAATGAGGAACGCGAACAGCAGTCCCGCCCACACTGCCGGCATCAGCAGCGGCAGCACGACCCGCCGGAACACGAGCCCCTGCCCCGCGCCCATCACCTTGGCCGCGATCTCCAGGTTGGGATCGATGTGGCGCAGGCTCGCCATCGCCACCACCATGACGAACGGCGTGGTCAGCATCGTGTGGCCGAGGACCAGGCCGAGCGTCGTGCCGTTGAGCCCCAGGCTGGAAAAGTAGAGGTACAGCCCCAGCGCCACCACGATCACCGGCACCAGCATCGGCGCGAGCAGAATCATCAACAAAATGCGCTTGCCGGGAAATTCGGCGCGCACCAGGGCATACGATGCCGGCACGCCCGCGGCAATCGAAAGGGCGGCGGCACAGACTGCCACCACGAAGCTCTGGCGGGTGGCCGCCAGCCAGTCGCTCCCGAAAAGAAACTCGCGGTAGAGCCGCAGCGACAAGCTGGTCGGCGGAAACACCAGCTCCGTAGTGTCGTTGAACGACATCGGAATCACGATCAGGCTCGGCGCGATCAGCAGGAGATAGCAAAACCACGCGCAGACGGCGATGGCGGGAGACGGTCGCTGCATGTCGGCTTCCTCCTCCTGCCTAGATCGGCCGATGCTCGCCCGGCACGCGGGAGAGCGCGATGATCAGCAAGCCCGACAGCACCAGCAGGATCATGGCGATGGCCGACGCGACGCCCCAGTCCAGCGACACCCGCGTGTAGAAGTCGACGAGGTTCGCCATCATCTTGTCCTGCCGGCCGCCGAGCAGCTCGGGCGTGACGAACATGCCGAGCGACAAGACCAGGCACATGATGAGCCCCGCCAGAACGCCCGGCATGCTCAGCGGCAGCGTGATGCGCAGGAAGATCCGCGTCCGGCCAGCTCCCATCACCTGCGCCGCCTTGCGCAGGTCGCTGCTTTGCGCCAGCAGGCTGACCAGGATCGGAAAGACCATGAACGGCAGCAGGTAGTGCACCATGCCGATGGTGACGCCGACACGGTTGAACAGCAGCGGCAGCACGGCGCGGTCGCCGAACGCCCATTTCAGCAGGTTGTTGATGATCCCGGACTCGCCCAGGATGACGACGAAGGCGAAGCTCTTGACCAGGATGCTGGTCCAGAACGGCAGCAGGATGAAGATCATGTAGATCGCGCGCCGCCGGGCGGAGACGCGCGACAGGTGGTAGGCGACCGGGTAGCCGATCAGCAGGGTCGCCAGCGTCGACCCGATGCTGATCTCGAACGTGTTCTCGAGCACCCGCAGGAACAGCCCGCTGGTCGCCACTTCGGAGTAGGCCCTGAGCGACAGGGCCCCGCCGTCGAAGCTGGTGTAGACGATCTGGGCGAGCGGCACGATGAACACCGCCGCCATCAGGATGACGACGGGTGCCAGAAAGAGAGCTGCGTGTGGCCCGCGCATCCCAGCTCTCGATCAGCCGACTGCTCGCCCGCGGGTGGTCACGTCAGCAACCACTCGCTGAACCGCTTCTGCAGCGACGTGAAGTTGTCCTGCCACCACTTGTCGTCCATGACGACGTTCTTCTTGTTCGACATGTCCGGCATCCACTTGCGCGCCTCCGCCGACAGCATCGGCATCGCCTTGCGCACGGTCGGCGTATAGCCCAGCAGCTCCGAGAAGGCCGCCGCGCGATCCGGCCGCAGCGTGTAGGCGACGAGCTTCATCGCCGCCTCGCGGCGCTTGCTGCCCTTCACGACCGTCAGGTAGTTGAGCGAGTTGATCGTCTCCGCGAACGAGAACTCGATCGAGGTGCCTTCCGCCTGCGCGGCCTTCACGCGCCCGCTGTACGTATAGGAGAAGTCGATCTCGTTGTTGGCCAGCAGCGAAATGGTTTGCGGGGTCTCCGCGATCCATTTGCGCACGTTCGGCTTGATCCGGTCCAACACCTTGAAGCCGCGCTCGACGTCGAGGGGATACAGCTTGTCGGCCGGAACGCCGTCGGCCAGCAGCGCGATGTCGAGGGTCTCGGCAATGCGCGTGCGCAGACCGCGCCGGCCGGGAAACTTCTGGGTGTCGAAGAATTCCGCGAACGTCTTGGGATACTTCCCTTCGGCGTGCCGCTTGGGATCCCAAGCAATGCCGCCGGCATACATATAGTAAGGAAGGTAGTCCGCGCCGTACTCGACGTAGACATCGGACGTGTCCACGATGTTCTTGTCCAGCGGCTCCCAGAACCCTTCCTTGGCCCCCGCGAGCGCCATCGCGCTCGGGGAATCGAACACGTCCCACTCGACATTCTTGGTCGTGACCTGCGCCTTGACCTTGGCGAGATCCGGGGTATCGGCGATCACCACGTCGATCCCGGTCTCCTTGATGAACGGCTTGACGTAGGCTTCTTCCCACGCCTTGCGGTATCCGCCGCCCCAGCTGATCAGGGAGATGCGCTCGCTCGCTTTGGCCTTGCCGGGTATCAGGATCAGCGGCCCCATGGCGGCTGCAGCTCCGAGGCCCACCGAGCCCTTCAGGAGCGACCGTCGTGACATCTTGCGCTTTGCGCCGGTCTCAGTTTTCGACTTTCCCATGGGTCAACCCTCCATTCGGCAAAACGCGCCGGCTCCACTGCTACGATCAGGACACTCTCGCGACGGACGCCACACCCGCTCGTTCGGCATGACGTAATTGCTATGCGATTACATCATTTGTTGTATGAATTAGATACTCCCACATTTGTTGCTGTCAACGGACCTCGAAGCGTTCTACGGCGCGCCCCATTGGCGCGCCGTAGAACCGGCTCATCTCGCGGGCGCACCGCGTCAACAGCGGCACCAGCACGTGCTCGGCCCGCTTCCGCGGCCATCGCGCAATTGGGCAGAACACGTTGATCGCCGCCATCGGCATGCCGTCGGGACGCACCACCGGCACCGCGACCGACAGGCTCCCGAGGTACAACTCCTCCTCCGCGATCGAGAAGCCCTCGATCCGCACGCGATCGAGCTCCGCCTTGATCTGCCGGCGATCGATGATGGTGTGCTGCGTGATGCGCTTCAATCGGCTGCGGTCGATCACGCCGGCCGCGACGTCCGGCGGCAGCATCGACAGCATCGCCCGGCCCGGCGCCGAGCAGAACGCCGGAAATCGCATGCCCTGCACGATGTTGAGTGTGAACACGTGCTGGCTCGGCACGCGACTGACCACGACGATGTCGGTATCGTCGAGCTCGCTGAGGCTGACCGCCTCCTCGCACACCCGGGCGATCTCGGCGAGGAACCGCGCCGCCACCTCCACCAGCGAGTCGCTGCACAGGTATCCGTAGCCGAGCGCGAGCACCTTTGCCGTCAGCGCGAACTCGCGACTGACGGGATCCCGGCGCAAATAGCCGAGCTTGTGCAGGGTGTAGACGACCCGCTGCGTGGCGCTTCGCCCCAGTCCCGTGATCTTGGCGATTTGGGCGATCGTCGACGTGCGGTGAGAGTCGTCGAACACGCTCAGAACCGCAAACCCCTTCTCGAGCGAGTTTATGTAGAGCCGCTCATCGAGCCCGGCCGCGGCCCCGTTGCCCGCCGGGCCCGCCCGGCTCGCTCCTTCGTCGGCACCCGGTGGCACTTTCTGCAGCGGACGCCCGGGCGCCGGTCGGGGGCGCTTGGCTGGCTTGGTTGATACGGGTCTCGGCATCCCTCATCACGCGGTGAGTTGACGATGGCGGCAGCTTCCATTCTATAATCGAATACGCATCAGCACAATCGCTATCCAATTATCAAGCAACGACCCCTTGCCCGCGATGGAGAGACGACCATGAAGCAGCACGCCCGCGTGGTGATTATCGGTGGCGGCGTCACGGGATGCGGCCTGGCCTACCACTTGACCAAGCTCGGCTGGTCGGACGTCGTCCTGGTCGAGAAGAACGAGCTGACCGCCGGCGCCACCTGGCACGCCGCCGGCCACGTCATGCACTACGCAGCGAGCGCCTTGCTGACCCGGCTCCAGAAGGAGACCACCGATCTCTTCCCCGTGCTGGAGAGCGAAACCGGCCAGCCCGTCGGATTCCACCAGACCGGCGCCATTCGGCTCATTTCCACGGCCGAGCAGAAGACCGAGTTCCGCCGGGCGGTCGCCAAGGCCGCCGCCCTCGGCGTCGACATGGACATCGTGTCGCCGGCCGAAGCCAAGCGGCTGTTCCCCCTCCTTGTCACCGAGGGCCTCGCCGGGGCCCTGCACACCCCCGGCGACGGCCATGTCGATCCCTCCAGCCTGACCTTCGCCTTCGCCAAGGGCGCGCGGCAGCGCGGCGCCGAGTTCCATACCCAGGCCAAGGTCACCGGCATCTCCCGCAAGAACGACGAATGGGTCGTCGAGACGGCCAAGGGAACCATTCGCGCCGAGTACGTGGTCAACTGCGCCGGCATGTGGGCGCCCGAGATCTCGGCGATGCTCGGCGTGAAGCTGCCGCTGATCGTGTTCATGCACCAGCATCTGGTCACCCAGGATCATCCGGCGGTGAAGACGCTCGAGCGCGAACTCGTGCTGCTGCGCGATCCGGCCGGCGGCTTCAACTGCCGCCAGGAAGGCAAGGGCCTGCTGTCCGGCGTCTACGAGCACGCGCCGGAGTTCGTGTTCGTCGACGGCATTCCGCCGGCCTTCGGCAAGGAGCTGATGACGCCCAACCTCGACCGCTCCGCCGATTTCATCGCCCGGGCGATCCAGCGCGTTCCCGCGCTCGGCGAGGTCGGCATCAAGATGGTCTACAACGGCGCCACCAGCCGCACCCCGGATCATCAGCCCCTGCTGGGCCCGGTGCCCGGCGCCCCCAACGCCTTCATCGCGGCGGGCTACGCCGCCGGCATCGTTCAGTCCGGATTCACCCGCCACGTCGCCCATTGGATCGTTCATGGCGAGCCCGAGGTCGATCTGAGCGAGCTCGACGCGCGCCGCTTCAGCGCCCACGGCAACCGTGCCTTCGCCTTCGATGTCGTGCGCGCGGCGCATGCGTTCTCGAACACGCCGAGCTACCCCTACGGCGAACGCCGCGCCGGCCGGCCCGCGCGCACCAGCGCGTTGCACGACACGCTCGCCTCCGAGGGCGCCGTCTTCGGCGTGCGGAACGGCTGGGAGGTGCCGAACTGGTTCGCGGCCCCCGGCTCCGAGACGGCCGAGCAACTGGGCTTCAAGCGCCCGAACTGGTTCGATGCCGTCGGGCGGGAGTGCCGGCATCTGAGCACCGGCATCGGCATGGCCGACCTGTCCCATCTCGCGGTCTTCGAGCTGACCGGCAAGGCCGCGACCAAACGGCTCGATGCGGTGTTCGCCGGCCACCTGCCCGACGCCGACGGCAAGGTCGCGTTCGGACCCGTGCTGACGGCGACCGGCGGCGTGGCCACCTGCGTGACGGTGGCCCGGCTCGCCGGCAACCGCTATCTTCTGATCGGCCCTGGCGAGTTCGAGCTGCGCGACTTCGACGATCTGCAACGCGCCCTGGGCTCCGACGGCGACACCCGCCTTGCCAACCTGTCGGGCAGGTTCGCGGTGCTTCTGGTGACCGGCAAGCACGCCGGTCCGCTGCTCGCAGAGGCCGCCAAGGCCGATCTGTCGGTGTCCTTCACCGACGAGGGCTTCCCGGCCAACAGCGTGCGGCAAGCCGATCTCGGCTATGCCGCGAGCGTGGTGATCCGGCGCGATGAAACCGGGTTCGGCGATTGGCTGGTTCTGATCCCCACCGAATTCGCACGCCCCGTCTATGGCGCTCTCCAGGCTCACGCCAAGAGCGCAGGCCAGGCGATCGCCCCCATCGGGGTGAGAGCCTGGGACGCGCTGCGGCTTGAGCGCGGCGTGCCCGTCCTCGGCATCGATATCGGCCGCGACCTGTCCCCGCGCGAGGCGGGTCTTGATCACCTCGTGGCCTGGGACAAGGGACGGTTCCAAGGACGCGAGGCGTCCCAGTCGCGCGCGGCGCACCGCAAGCTGGTCAAGCTCGTGGTCGACAGCGGTGATGTCGATCCCTATCGCTACGATCTCGTCCGCGCCGGCGGCAAGCCGGTCGGCCTCGTCGGCAGCGGGGGATACGGGTATGGCTGCCGGCGGAGTCTGGCGCTGGCGGTGCTCTCCGCCGAGGCCGCCACCTCCGCGACCAAGCTCGAGGTCGAAGTGTTCGGAAAGTCCTATCCGGCCACTCTGGCCTGACGCGCGGGCGCGAGGGGAAACGCGGCTAGCCGCTAGCGCCCCGGCGCGAAGTGACAAGCGACGTGGTGGCCGGAGCCTGCCTGCTCGGGAAGCAGTTCCGGCTCCGTCTCCGCGCACACGCGCTGCGCCAGGGGGCACTGCATCCGGAACCGGCACCCGGACGGCGGATGGCGCGGGCTCGGCGGCTCGCCGTGCATCGACAGGCGCGGCTGCCGAATGTCGGGGTCCGGCTCCAGCACGGCGGACAGCAGCGCGCGCGTGTAGGGATGCAGCGGGTTGTCGTAAAGCGCCGAGGTGTCCGCGATCTCCAGAATCCGGCCGAGATACATCACCGCCACGCGATCCGCGATGTGCCGCACCACGCTCAGATTGTGCGAAATGAACAGATACGACAGCGTGCGCTCACGCTGCAGGCGCTGCAGCAGGTTGATGATCTGGGCCTGGATCGAGACGTCCAGCGCCGAGATCGGCTCGTCGCACACGATGAAATCCGGCCCCAGCACCAGCGCCCGGGCGATCCCGATCCGCTGCCGCTGGCCGCCTGAGAACTCGTGCGGGTAGCGCTCGGCGTGCTCCTCTGGAAGCTCGACCGCCCGCAGCGCCTCGTGCACCCGCTGCCGCCGCTCCGATCGGTTGCCGATGCCGTGGATCGCCAGCGGGTCGCCGATGATTTCCTCGACGGTCATGCGCGGATTGAGCGACGAATAGGGGTCCTGGAAGATGATCTGCAGCCGCCGCCGCAAATCGCGCATGGCCGACGGCGTGGCCTGGACGATGCTGCGCCCCTGAAAGGTGACGTCCCCCGTCGTCGGTTCCAGTAGCCGGATCAGAAGGCGCCCGGTGGTCGACTTGCCCGATCCGGATTCCCCGACCAGCGCCAGCGTCTCCCCGCGACGAATGGAAAAGCTCACCCCGTCGACCGCCCGCACCGGCGGCGCCGAGGCGCGCAGGAGACCGCCCGCACTGCCGAAATGCTTGGTCAGGCCGCGCGCTTCCAGCAGCGCCGGCTCGGCGGGATCAGGCGCCGGCGGTTCCCCACTCACGCTGTCATCTCCGCGGCATCGGCCGGCAATTTGAAGTCCGTGTGAACGAGGCAAGCTGCGCGGTGGCGCTCGCCGATGGCGATGAGGGGCGGCGCCGCCGCCTCGCAGACCGGCTGCCCGCGCGGACAGCGGGGGCGGAAGCGGCAGCCCGGCGGCATCTTGCTGGCGAGCGGCACCATGCCAGGGATCGCCTCGAGTTGCGTTCCGGCGTTTCTCAGGCGCGGGATGCTGCTCAGCAGCCCCGCGGTGTAGGGATGGCCCGGAGAATGGAACACCGACGTGACCGGCCCCTCCTCCGCGACACGGCCCGCGTACATGACCATGACACGCTCGGCCGCCCGCGCGATCACACCCATGTCGTGCGTGATCAGGATGATGGCCATGCCGAACTCCTGACGCAGTTGATCCAGCAGCTCGAGGATCTGCGCCTGGATGGTGACGTCGAGCGCCGTGGTCGGCTCGTCGGCAATGAGCAGCTTCGGGCGGCTGGCGATCGCCATCGCGATCATCACCCGCTGCCTCATGCCGCCCGACAATTGATGCGGAAACTCGTCGATCCGATCCTCGGCCGCCGGGATGCCGACGCGCTTCAGCAGATCGATCGCCAGCGATCGCGACTGCCGCGCGGACAGCCCCTCGTGCAGGCGCACGGTCTCGGCGATCTGATTGCCGATCGTGAACACCGGATTGAGCGACGACATCGGCTCCTGGAAGATCATCGAGATCTGCTTGCCGCGCACCCGCCGCATCGCGTCGGCGGGCTCGCGCAGCAAATCGCGCCCCTCGAACACGATCTCTCCGGTGTCGATCGCGCCCGGCGATTGGATGAGGCGCAGGATCGAAAGCGCCGTGACGGATTTCCCGCTCCCCGACTCTCCCACGATGCCGACGACCTCGCCGTTGCCCACGCTGAGGCTGACGCCGTCCACGACGGTCACGCGCCGCCCCTTGGAGGGGAAGCTGACCCGCAGATCGCGAATGTCGAGCATGGGCGTTTCCGGTCCTCCCGAGGCGCGTCAGCCGCGCCGGCCGTCAAGCAGCGTGGTGGCGAGGCGCGCGAAGACACGGGCGCAGTGTAGCAGGTCGGAGACCGGCACGAACTCGTGATTGGAGTGCGCGACGGCGACATCGCCCGGTCCGAAGACGATGGCCGGCGTCTTGTCGTGGTCGTTGAACAGCGCCGCGTCGCTCCAGAACGGAACACCCTTCGGCACCGCCTCCAATCCGGTTTCCTCCGACGCGATGCGCGCGCATTCCTGGACCAGAACATGGTTGGGATCGGTATCGAGCGGCGGGTGGGATGGCAGCTCGGGACAAGCCGGCGTGAAGCTGGCGCGCGCGGCGAGCTGCGGATCGGCTCGCCGCAGCCGGTCGAGCAGCAGGCGATCGAAGTCGGCCATCACCTCGTCGAGCTTCTCGCCCGGAATGCGGCGCCGGTCCATGTAGATGGTGCAGATGTCCGGCACCACGGCACCGGCCGGCTTGTCGCCCGGCGCCCGCCGCAGCGCGGCGACCGCTTCGTTGTTGGAATAACCGAGGACGGCCGCCACATTGAACGACGCCGCCCCCAGCAGCGGATGCGTCCGCGCGCACGATTGCGCGATGAACTGGCTCTCGATGGCGTTGATGATGTGCGCGGCCTTGTACACCGCGCTGATGCCCGCGTGCGGCTTGCTCGAGTGGCACGCCCGCCCTTCGATGTCGATCTTGTAGTAGTCGAACCCCTTGTGCGCCGTCACGGTGGCCATCGCCGTCGGCTCGGACACCACCACCATGTCCGGCTTGGGGCCATGCGCGATGACGTGCAGCGATCCGAGGCTGGTCGAATCCTCCTCCGCGATGACCCCGGTGAACACCAGGTCTCCGGCGAGCTTGATGCCCGCGCGCTTGATGGCGATCATCGCGGCGAGCTGCCCCGCGAGCCCGCCCTTCATGTCGACGGAGCCGCGCCCCGTGAGCTTGCCGTCGACCACCTTCGGCGAGAACGGGTTGGGCATCTCTCCCGGCGGCACGGTATCGATATGGCCGTTGTACATCAGCACCGGCCCGCTGCCCTTCCCCTTCAGCGTGCCGACCACGTTGCAGCGGCCGTCCCTCACCTCCTGCAGGTTCGCCTCGATGCCTTCGCGCTTCAGCAGCGCTTGGATATGCTTGGCGCACGGCGTCTCGTGGCCCGGCGTCTCGCGATGCGATTCGACCTTGATGAGGTCCGCGCACAGCACCGTCACGTCGATCTTGGCCAGCTCCTCCAGGACGCGCGCCTCGGCGGCTTTGTCGGCGTTTGCCATATCGGTCTCCAAATGGGATGGGGGTGAGGGTCAGCGTTCCGTCAGGCGCGGATCGAGGTAGTCCCTCAAGGCGTCGCCGACGAGATTGAATGAAACGACCGCGAAGACGATCGCCAGGCACGGCCACAGCACCAGCGTGGCATTGCCGAAGATGTAGAGGATCGCTTCCGAGGTCATGTTGCCCCAGCTCGGATAGGGAAGCTGGACGCCCAGTCCCAGGAAGCTGAGCGTGGCTTCGGCACGCAGCGCCGTCGCCGTCCACAGCGCCGCACTGACGACCGCGGTGCCGATGACGTTGGGAAAGATGTAGCGGAACATGATGCGGCTGTCGGAGGCCCCTGCCGCGCGCGCCGCCTCGACGAAGTTCTTTTCCTTGATCGCCAGCACCTCCGCCCGCACCAGCCGCGTGAAGCGCGGCGCAAAGGCGATCGTCAGAGCGATGACGACGTTGAACATCCCCGATCCGAGCGCGACCAGCACCAGGATGCCGAGCACGATCGTCGGAAACGCCAGCAGCAGGTTGCTGATCTCCATCAGCACCACGTCCACCCAGCCCCCGCGATATCCCGCGATCAGGCCCAGCAGCGTGCCGAGGGCAAGCCCGAGGGCCACCGACATCAGAGAGATGCCAATGGAGGCGCGGGCCGCATAGAGCAGCCGCGAGAGGATGTCGCGGCCGAACTCGTCGGTGCCGAGCCAGTGCGCGAACGTGGACGGGGCAAAGCGCGCCAGCATGCTCTGCTCGAGCGGATCGTAGGGCGCGATCATCGGGCCGATGACGGCGAGCACCACCAGGATGATGCACCCGATGCCGCCTGCCACCGAAAGCGGGTTGTCGAAGGTCGATCGCAGCGCTTCCGACCACACGCGCACCCGGCGCGGCGACGCCAATTCGAGACCGAGCGCCATTACAGCTCCGCCATGCGCACGCGCGGATCGATCCACGTGTAGAGGATGTCCACGACGAAGTTGATCAAGATGGCCAGCAGCACATAGGTCAGCAGCACCGACTGCAGGAGCACGTAGTCGCGCTGCGCCAGACCGCCGAGGATGAGCCGGCCGAACCCGGGCCGCGAGAACACGATCTCGATGGCGATCGAGTCGCCGATCATGATGATCGCGTAGAAGCCGATGAACGTGACGATCGGGATCAGCGCGTTGCGTAGCACATGCTTGTAGAGGATCCAGTTCTCGCTCAGGCCCTTCGCCCGCGCCGTGCGCACGAAATCCTCGCGCAGCAGCTCGAGCACCACCGAGCGGGTCAGCCGCGTCAGGTACGCGGCCATGCCAAGGCCACCGGCGGCCGACGGCAGAATCGCGAAGCGCAGCAGGCTGCCCCAGTCGCCGCGTTCACCACCCCCCACCACCGGAAACCAGCCGAGCCACACCGAGAACGGCAGCATCAGCAGGATGCCGATGACGAAGCCCGGAATGACGAGGCCGGTCAGCGACAATAGGCGCGCCACGTAGTCGATCGGCGAGTTGCGCGCCGTCGCTGCCGCGATGCCGAGCGGGATTCCGATCCCGACGCCGATCAGCAGCGCACCGAGCACCACCAGCGCGGTGAATGGCGCCACCTGCAGGATCATTTGCGAGATCGGCTGGCCGACCACCAGCGACAGGCCGAGGTCGCCCTGCGCCAGGTTGCCGAGCAGCTTCAGGTATTGGGCCCACAACGGCTGGTCGAGCCCCATTTGCTGGCGCAACGTGGCGAGGCCTTCCTGCGTGCTCTGGTGGCCGAGAACGGCCTCGGCCGGATCGCCCGGAATCACCCGGATCGCAAAGAAGATCAGTGTGACGCCGAGCCACATCGTGATCAGCGTCCTGACCACGCGCGAGGCCAGGAAAGGCCAGACCGACCGGTTCATGTCCTTCCTCGCCCGCGCTCAGGCCTTGATATGCGACTTCCAGCCGTAGCGGTATTCGAGCGACAGCGAGCTCTTGAGCTCGTAGCCGAGGTCCACCCGCTTGTTCCGCACCAGCGGCTGGTAAGTGTAGGTGGTGGGGATGATGCGATACTGCGGCACCACCTTCGCCTGCGCCTCGACGAGAAGCTTACGCCGCTCCTCCAGCGTCGTCGTCGCGGCGATCTTGTCGAGGAACTTGTCGAGCTCGGCATCCTGCGTCCGGCTGAAGTTGCGGATCGCATCGCTGCGGTAGAAGCGGTTGAGAAAGATCTCGGCGTTGGGGAACGACAAGTCGCCGTGCAGCACCAGCGGGTTGACGTACTTCACGATGTTGGCGTGATAGAACGCGTGGTCGACCATGTTGAGCTCGACCGTGATGCCGACCCGCTTCAGGTGCTCCTGCATCAGCACCATCATCTGCCGGTAGTCGTCGCGCTGGGTGATGATCATGCTGAGCTTGATGCCGGAGCTGTGCCCGGCCTCCGCCAGCAACTTCTTCGACAGGTCGGGATTGTAGGCCCAGCCCGCGTCCGCCGGCAGCTCGGAGGCCTTGGCGGCGCCGAAGTAGCCGGGCGGGATCAGCACGTCCGAAATGGTCGAGACCGGCCCGAGGAATGTCCTGAGGTCGGCCGGGTTGATCGCGTGCGCGATCGCCTTGCGGACGCGGATGTCGTTGAGCGGGGGCACGCTGGTGTTGATATGCAGGTACCAGACGGTTTCAGGCCCTTTCTTGTCGAGCACGAACCCCTGCTTCTCCATGCGGTCAAGGAGCTGGGCGTCGAGCGCGCCGCGCATGCTGTCGATCTCGTTGGTGCGCATGGCGAGCTCGCGGCTCGCCGAGCTCGGGATGAAGCGGACGATCAGCTCGTTGAGCGTCGGCTTGCCCTCCCAGTAGTCGTCGAAGCGGACCATCACGACGCGGTCGCGCGCGACGTACTCCTTGAAGCGGAACGGGCCGGTTCCGACCGGGTTGAGCCGCATTTTCTCGGCGCCCCGCTGCTCGAAGGCCTTCTTGCAGACCAAGAGCCCGATCGACTCCGTATCCCCCGCCACGCTCGCGAGGAAGAAGGGATCGGCGTTCTTGAGCGCGATCTTCACCGTGTGCTTGTCGACGACAGTGACGGCGTCGATGTTGGAGTAGGACTTCGACCACGGGGACACCGAGGCGTCCATGTAGCGGTCGAGCGAGAACTTCACGTCGTCGGCCGTGAACTCACCCATGTCGTCGTGCCACTTCACGCCCTTGCGCAAAGCGAACTCGTAGACCTTGCCGTCGGGAGACACCGTCCATTTCTCCGCCAGCGACGGCTGGAAATCCGGAGAGACGGTGCCCGGCGGATAGGTCACCAGGCTCTGGTGGACGACGGTGATGATCGGCGCCTCCGACGACACCCAGGCGAGCGTCGGGTCGAGGCCGCTGATGTCTCCGGCCGAGATCGCATGGGTGATCCGTTGCGTCCCCTGTGCATACGCGCTGCCACCCGGAAGGTGCGCGGCGACGATGCCGGCCAACCCCGAACCGACGTATCCACCGAACTGGCGCCTCGTGACCGTCATGACGTCCTCCCTTGTCTGGTCCTTCAGGATGGCTTCCGCGTGCGCAGATAGGCGATCACGTCGTCCGTCGGGACGACGTCGCCGTAGCGCAGGTCGATATCTGTAAGGTTGCACTCGTGCGCGAGCGGATGCCGGTCGCCCACGGCGTCCCCGGCGACGATGGTGTGATAGTTGGCGTTGTGGGCCGCTTCGGCTGTGCCCCGGATGCACCCGCTGGTGCTGCAGCCGGTGATGATCAGCGTATCGATCTTCCGCCCGATCAGATACGAATCGAGCGGCGTGCCCCAGAAGGCGGACGCCCGCTGCTTCTCGATCAGGATCTCGTCCGGCCTCCGCTGGAGGCGCGGATCGAGTTCGATGGCGTCCGTGCCGCGGTCGAGCGCATGCCCCTCGGAGCTGTGCAACAGCTTGCGCCCGATCGGCCCCGCTGCTTCCACCCCGCGGGCGTCGAACACCATCGTTGTGAAGAAGATCGGCACGCCCTGCTCGCGTCCCACTTTGAGGATGCGCAGGATGTGCGCCATCACCCCCTGCACGTTGCGCGATCCGAGGGGCGAGGACTCGTCGAGCCACGCCTTGGCCATGTCGATGACGATGATGGCCGGCGACGCGCCAAACCCGACGCGACCGCCAAAGCCCTTGCTGAGGTAGAATTCGCGTACCGGCTCGTACATGTCACATCTCTCTGCCCTGGCGGCGGCCTGTCCCCGTTACTTACGGCGCCTTCATGGCGATCGCCTCGATCTCGATATCGGCGGCGATGGCAACCTCGGCGCGCACGCACGAACGCGCCGGCGGATCGACCGGAAAGTATTTCCGGTAGACCGAGTTCATGTCAGCGAAGTCCTCGAGGTTGCGCAGAAACACCGTGCACTTCACGAAGTCCTTGAGGCCGTAGCCGGCTTCCTTGGCGACCGCCTCGAGCTTGCGCAGCACGAGGTCGGTCTGCGCCTTGATGCCGCTCGGAATGCTCCCATCGGCTTCGGTCGGCACCTGGCCGGAGAGAAAGAGGAGGGGACCGCACTGGACAGCCGGCGAAATGGGCACGTCGGGATTGGTGCCGATGATCCGTTTCATGCGCTATCTCCCATGATCGCGCGCGCATCCGCACGCGGCGACGGGTGCTGACCGGGATCGGCGAGCACCCCATTGCCACAAATGCGACGCATCCTGTATGCAGGACGTCGTTCGCTATAGTGTCATTAACGGCCACGAACCCGCGAGCTGTCAAGTGCGCAAGAAGGTGCCGACACGAAAGACTGCGTTGCGCAAGAACGCACCAACGCCGCCGAGTGCCGCCAGGGCGCCGAACAAAGACCCCGCCACCATTCTGCTCCGCGACGGCGAGCGCTGGTACTTGAGCGAAACCGCATCCTCGCCGCCGCCGGAGCTGGCGCGGCCATCGCTCGGCCTGGTCCCGGCGTTGGAGAAGGCGATCCGGGTTCTCGCCCTGATCAACAGCAGCACCTCCGGGCTGGCACTACCCGAGATCTCCCGGGCGGCCGGCGTCACGCGCAGCCATTGCCACGCGATTCTGAAGACGCTGGTGGCGCAGGACTGGCTGGCCTACGACGGCCGGCTCAAGACCTACCGCCTGCAAACGGGCATTCTGAGAGACACCTCGTCGATTCTCTCGACCACCAACCAGATCGGCCTCGTCCGGCCGATCCTCGTCCGCCTCACCCAGCAGATCGGCATCCCGGTGGTCCTGTCGCAGCCGTTGGTCGACGGCTCGTTTCTCGTCGTCGACAAGTTCAGCACGCCGCATGTGGTGGAGGTCTCGTTTCCGATCGGCTTTCGCGCACCTCGGGATGCCGCCGCCCAGATGCGCGCCAACCTGGCGTGGCGCAGCGCGACCGAGATCGACCAGTGGCTGACGAGCTGGCAGCCCCAGCGCTACACCGACCGTTCTCCGCTCGACAGGGAAACCTTGCGCCGCGAGATAGTCGCCACCCGCCGGCGCGGCTATGCCCGCAACGTCGGCGAATTCACCGAAGGGCTGATGGCGCTGGCCCTGCCGATCTTCGATCGCGACGGCGTGCCGTTTCTCATCTTCAACTGCGCCTCGCTCATATCGATCATGACACCGCGCGAGGGCGAGATCGCGAGCGCCATGCTGAAGGCCGCGCGCCAGATCCACGACGCGCTGGGGAGCACCACGCCGGCGGACTTCCCCAATGGCAAAGCCAATCCCGAAAGAAAGTAACCGCCTGCTGGCGCGGCGACGGAGCCATTGAGCGCGTGTGGCTCCCGTTGCAATGTGTTGCCCATAAAGTTGCCGCAGGAGACCACCCGTCATGACCGTGACGCGCAGAGACGTATCGGCCGGCGGCTCGGCCCTGGCGCTGTCGGCCCTCGTGACCGGCCCGGCCTCTGCCCAAACCCGCCCATCCGGAGCCCCCGCCATGACCGCTGATCTCGTTCTCGTGAACGGCCGCTTCGCCACGCTCGACCGGTCCAATCCGAGCCCGGAGGCGGTCGCCATCGCGGACGGCAAGTTCATCGCGGTGGGAGCGGAACGGGACGTGCGCGCTTCGGCGGGCCCGAAGACCCAGGTCATCGACCTGCGCGGTCGCCGCGCCATCCCCGGGCTCACCGACAGCCACATGCACATCATTCGCGGCGGCCTGAACTATAATATGGAGCTGCGCTGGGACGGCGTTCGCTCGCTCGCCGACGCCATGCGCATGTTGAAGGAGCAGGTTGCCCGCACGCCCGCGCCACAGTGGGTCCGCGTCGTCGGCGGTTTCACCGAACACCAGTTCGCGGAGAAGCGCCTGCCGACCCTCGACGAGCTGAACGCGGTGGCCCCCGATACCCCCGTGTTCATCCTGCATCTCTACGACCGCGCCCTGCTCAACCGCGCCGCGCTCCGGGTCGTCGGCTACACCAAGGATACGCCCAATCCGCCGGGCGGCGAGATCGCGCGCGACGGCCAGGGCAATCCCACCGGCCTGCTGCTGGCGCAGCCGAACGCGACCATCCTCTATGCCACGCTTGCCAAGGGGCCGAAACTGCCGCTCGAGTATCAGAAGAACTCGACACGCCACTTCATGCGCGAGGTCAACCGGCTCGGCGTGACCGGCGTCATCGATGCAGGCGGCGGCTTTCAGAACTACCCCGAGGACTATCGGATCATCGAGGAGCTGCACGCCGAGGGCGCGCTGACCGTCCGCATCGCCTACAATCTCTTCACGCAGAAGCCGAAGGAGGAGCTCGCCGATTTCAAGAGCTGGTCCGGCCAGGTGAAACCGGGACAGGGGGACGATCTCTACCGCCACAACGGCGCCGGCGAGATGCTGGTCTACAGCGCCGCCGACTTCGAGGATTTCCGGGTCGAGCGGCCGGACATGCCGCCGGGCATGGAAGGCGATCTCGAGCCGGTCGTCAGGCTGCTGGCCGAGAACCGGTGGCCGTGGCGGCTGCACGCCACCTACAACGAGACCATCACCCGCGCGCTCGATGTGTTCGAGAAGGTGAACAAGGACGTCCCCTTCAACGGCCTGCATTGGCTGTTCGACCATTGCGAGACCATTTCCGACCGCAACATCGATCGGATTGCCGCGCTCGGTGGTGGCATCGCCGTGCAGCATCGCATGGCGTTCCAGGGCGAGTACTTCGTCGAGCGCTATGGCGCCAAGGCGGCCGAGCGCACCCCGCCCATCCGCCGCATGCTGGACGCCGGCGTACCCGTAGGCGCCGGCACCGACGCGACCCGCGTCGCCTCCTATAACCCGTGGGTGTCCCTGTCGTGGCTCGTGACCGGCAAGACGCTGGGCGGTCTCACCCTCTATCCGGCAGCCAACCGCCTCGACCGCGAGGCGGCCCTGCGCCTGTGGACGGAAGCCAACGCCTGGTTTTCGACGGAGGCCGGCAAGAAGGGGCAGATCAAGGTGGGGCAGCTCGCCGACCTGGCGGTCCTCTCCGACGACTACTTCTCGGTGCCCGAGGATGCAATCCAGGACATCACCTCTGTCCTGACCCTCCTCGGCGGCAAGCCCGTCCATGCCGCCGGCGACTTCAACGGTCTCGCGCCACCCCTGCCGACGCCGATGCCGGACTGGTCGCCGGTCGCACGCTATGGCGGATACCAGAAGCGGGCGGACGCCTTACCTCCTGAGCGACAGGCTTTCGCCGCCGCCTGCGGCTGCGCGCACGCCTGCAGCGTCCACGGCCACGATCACGCCGCCGCCTGGTCGACCGAGCTGCCGGCCTCCGATCTCAAATCCTTCTGGGGCGCGCTCGGCTGCGCCTGCTGGGCGGTGTGATCGGCATCGCTAGAAAATCGGTCGCGCGAGGGAATGTCGGTAATGATGGGACTCAGGGAAATCGAGGCGAAGCTTCTCACTCTCGTGCGGCCGGCACTGGGCGCACCGGTCGTCCGGTGGATCGCGCTCCTCGGCCTATGCGCGGCCTATCTTCAGGGCGGGTTCAACAAGGCGACGGATTTCCCGGGCGCGATCGCCGAAATGAGCCATTTCGGCTTGCAGCCCGCCTCCCTGTTTGCCATTGCGGTGATCGTCCTTGAAATCGGCGCGTCGATTCTGATCTTGACCGGCTTCTATCGCTGGCTCGGCGCCTTGGCGCTCGCCGGGTTCACGCTCATGGCGACCTTCATCGCCAATCGCTACTGGGAGATGGCGCCGCCGGAGCGATTCATGGTCGCCAACTCCTTCTACGAGCATCTCGGGTTGGTCGGCGGCTTCCTTCTCGTGGCCTGGCACGATGTCAGGAGCAGCGAAGATATCGAGCGGCATCATGCGCCGTAAACGCGGGTGGGTGAGGGACATGGGCCAGGGTCTCTGGATCAAGGACGTCGTGCCGTGACACAGGACGGTACGCGCGCTAGCGGCGAACCCAAACCGGGGACGCCCACGGACAGCTTCGCGCCGCTGCGCCAGCCCGTCTTCACCGTGCTGTGGGCGGCAACCGTGCTCGGCAACATCGGCACGTTCATGCGCGACGTCGCCAGCGCCTGGCTGGTGACCGATCTGTCGGCATCGCCCGCCGCGGTGGCGATGATCCAGGCGGCCGGCACGTTGCCGATCTTCCTGCTGGCGATCCCGGCCGGCGTGTTGTCCGACATCCTCGACCGCCGCAAGTTCCTGATCCTGATCCAGATCATGATGGGCCTGGTCAGCCTCACGCTGATGCTGCTGGCCCATACCGGCCTATTGACCGTCGGCGCGCTCGTGGCTCTGACCTTCCTCGGCGGCGTCGGCGCCGCGCTGATGGGACCGACTTGGCAGTCGATCGTTCCCGAGCTCGTTCCGCGGCAGGATCTCAAGAGCGCGGTCGCGCTCAATTCGCTGGGCATCAACATTGCGCGCGCCATCGGACCGGCCGGCGGCGGCCTGCTGCTCGCGGCCTTCGGCGCGGCGTTCACCTATGGCGCCGACGCGCTGAGCTACGTCGTCGTGATTGGCGCTCTGCTGTGGTGGCGCCGGTCGCCCGACGCCGACGACGAGTTGTCGGAGCGCTTCGCCGGCGCTTTCCGGGCCGGTCTTCGCTATGCGCGCGCCAGCCGCGAGCTGCACATCGTGCTGTTCCGGGCCGCCGTCTTCTTTATCTTTGCCAGCGCGGTGTGGGCCCTCCTGCCGCTCGTCGCCAGGAACCTGCTTGGCGGCGGCGCCAGTTTCTACGGCATCCTGCTCGGCGCCGTCGGCGTCGGCGCGATCCTCGGCGCCCTCGTCCTGCCGCGCCTGCGCGCCCGCCTCGATGCCGACGGCCTGATGCTCGGCGCCGCCATCGGCACCGCGGCCGTAATGGGCGCGCTGGCGGCCGCGCCGCCGCGATGGCTCGCGATTGCGCTGCTGCTGCTGCTCGGCTCCGCCTGGATCGTCGCCCTGACGACCTTGAACGGCACCGCGCAGGCGATCCTGCCCAACTGGGTGCGTGGCCGCGGGCTCGCCGTCTACCTGACCGTCTTCAACGGCGCCATGGCGGCCGGCAGCGTGATTTGGGGCCTCGTCGCGCAGGAGATCGGAGTGACGTCCGCGCTTCTCGTGGATGCGGCCGGGCTCGTCGCGATCAGCCTCGCCCTTCACCGCTTCAAGCTGCCGGCGGGCGAAGCAGACCTCGTCCCGTCCAACCATTGGCCCGAGCCACTGGTCTCCGATCACGTCGAGCACGACCGCGGGCCGGTGCTGATCCTGATCGAGTACCGCGTGCGGCAGACCGACCACGCAGCGTTCCTCCATGCGCTCGACCGCCTGTCGGCGGAGCGGCGGCGCGACGGCGCCTACAGTTGGGGCGTCACCGAGGATGCCGCCGATCCGGAGCGGATCTTGGAATGGTTCATGGTCGAATCGTGGGCCGAGCACCTGCGCCAGCACAAGCGGGTGTCCCACAGCGACGCCGACCTCCAGCGCGACGTGGTGCGGTATCACGCCGGTCCGGAGAAGCCGCGCGTGCAGCACTTCCTCGCCCTGGACAGCCGCAGCCGATCTCCCGGCGCCGCGCGACGCAACAGCGAGAGCGGTGGTTGACGCACCACACCCCGTCTTGCACTAACTGTGCGATGGCAAACGAACGTTACCTCAGGCTGGGAACATTTCTTTCCGTTGGCGGAGAGAACATGGCCGGCTGGCGCCATCCCTCCGTTCGCTTCGAGAGCCGCGCCCGGTTCGCCGACTACCTCGACATCGTCCGCATGGCCGAGGCCGCTCTGTTCGATCTGGTCCTCATCGCGGATGTCGCGCCCTCGAGCCGCGATCCGATCGAGGTGCTGAGCCGCTATGCCGGATACGACCGGCTGGAGCCCCTATCGCTCCTGTCGGCGCTGGCCGTGACCACCCAGCACATCGGCCTCGTCGCCACCGCATCCACGACCTATAACGAGCCGTTCCACGTTGCGCGGAAGTTTGCCTCGATCGACCACCTGAGCCAGGGCCGGGCCGGGTGGAACATCGTGACGACCATGACCGATACCGACGCACTGAATTTCAGCCGGGCGTCGCACGCGAGCCACGGCGATCGCTATGCGCGCGCCGAGGAGTTCGTCGATGTCGTCCGTGGCCTTTGGCGCAGCTTCGATCCCGGCGCCTTCGTCCGCAACAAGCAGACGGGCATCTATTTCGACCCGGCCGGCCTCCATGTGCTCGATCACAAGGGTGCGAGCTTCGCGGTGCGCGGGCCATTGGATGTCGTGCCCTCACCGCAGATCGAGCCCGTGCTCGTTCAGGCCGGGTCCTCGGGACCGGGGATGAGCCTCGGCGCCCGCGTCGCCGACATCATTTTTTCGACCCAGCAGTCCGTGGAGGCGGGACGCAAGTTCTGCGGTGAGGTGCGCGCCAAAGCCAAAAGCTTCGGCCGGCAAGAATCCGATCTCGTCGTGTTGATGGCGCTCATTCCGGTTGTCGGCGCGACCAAGGACGAGGCGCGAGCCAAGTTCAACGCGATTCAAGACTTGATCGATCCGATCGTCGCGCTTCCCCAACTGGCCGGCTATCTCGGCGGCATCGACCTGTCGGTCTACGATCTCGATCGCCCGCTTCCCGATGTCTTGCCGGAAGGCGACGGCGTCCTGACGACCAGCCGGCGGGAGCCGGTCCTGGCCTTGGCGCGCCGCGAGGGGCTGACCCTGCGGCAGCTTGCGCAGCGCGTCGCCGGCACGCGCGGCCACCGCACCGTCATCGGCACGGCGAAAGAGATTGCCGATGATCTCGAGGCGTGGTTCAGCGCCGGCGCGACCGACGGCTTTCTCCTCGTGCCGCCGATCCTGCCGCAAAGCCTGCAGGACTTCGCGGCCGAGGTCGTGCCCGAGCTGCAGCGACGCGGCCTTGTTCGCACCGCGCATACCGCGGGAAGCACGCTTCGGCAAAGCCTGGGGTTGGGAAACAGGTAGCCGGACGTGTCCCACGCGACCCGTGTGCACCCGGTCCGGCTAGGCACGGCCGGACGGCGGAATGATGGGTATCAGCAAGTGCGAGTCGAAATCCCCGCCGCAATGAAAGACATGTGTTCCGCGGTTCATGCTCACGTTCTTGCGATAAGGCGGAGACCGGACGATTTCATCAGAGGAGACGATGAGCTGTAGCGAGTCGCCTGCGGCGAAGAACGTGCTGCTCGGGTAGAGTGCGATATCGACCGGAACGATCTGGTCCGGCTCGAGCGGCATGTGACTGTTTCCAGTGAGTATGGGTTGGTAGTCGGTCGATTCCTCGACATCCAGCTCTCGCCGCGACACCCGGCAGAAGCCCCTCGTGACCATGTCGTTGCGGTTGCCGACCGAGCCCAGAAAGTGAACCGTCTGACCTTGCGCGTCCAGCTTGTTCACGGCCACGAAGATGCCCATGTCGTCTGGCGGCGATGAGGACGCGCCGGCTTTCGCCTGGACCCAAAGACGCAACTTCATGTAGCCGGTCAACTCGGTGTCGCGATCAAACCTGATGGCGAACGACGTGCGCCCGCGCTTTGCGGCGTGCTCGACCGATTGCCGCGTCCGCGGGCTTTGCCAATCGAGCTTCCTCGGCCGCGCGACAAGGTGGAGCTTGGTGTACTCGGTTCTGGCCAGCGGCCACTCATGTTCGTCCCGAACGTCGTGGACCACATCGCGGCTCGAGCGAACCTCCAGTCGCACGGGAGCGCGCTGCAGAAAGCCGCTCGACGTGTCGTCCTTGAGGAAGCAATCCATGAACTCCTTGGTGAGTTGCTGGACCTCGGGCGCGTAGTAGACATCCCATTTTCCGGACCGGTGCGTGTAAAGCCACTTCTTGCTCGCCTTGCATTTCGTGAAGGCGCGGAACGAGCCAACCGTATGCAGTCCGTGATCGGAAAACGACGCGCAGACAAGCATGGGGATCGTGATCTGATCGAGCTTGGCTGCCTTCTCGCGCCAGAACTCGTCGTTGAGCGGGTGCAGCTTCAGGAAATCCATCGGCAGGCTACCGTTGTGCTTGATGAAGTCGGCCGCTGAGCCGCTCAGCGCCGGCATCATGTCGAGCACCCACCAAAATGGAGCGAATCCGACATCCTCCAATCCGCCGGGACAAGCCACTTCCCTGTAGATGTCGGCAAACCCTTCCCATGGAGAGATGCACCGCAGCGACGGCGGCGGACCGCCGTAATGTTGGCAGGCCGCAACGTGGTATTGGGAAACAGCGAGGTAGCTGACCCCGCTGAGCCCCACCCTGCCGGAGCACCACCCCTGGCGGCCAATCCACTCGATTGCCTCGTAGTAGCTCCGCGCTTGATGATTGGAGAACACGGTCGGTGGCCCCCCGCTGGTTCCGAACCCCGGTAGGTTCAGATTGACCACGGCGTAACCCGCCGGAACCCAGAAGTTGGGATCCGGCGCCTCCCAGCCGGTTATCGTCGACATTCTCGGTCGTCCGACTTGCGGTACGACCCGATAGTGCGGCAGTGGTCCTCCGAGGGGTGTCTTGCCAAGCGCCGGCAGGAGTTGATTGTTGTAGGGGTGCGCGCACATCACGACCGGGACACGCACTCCCGCGTCTTGCGCCCGGCGGGAGCGAAACACGTTGGCCGTGAGGACGACACCGTCGGCAATCGGCACTTGGACGTTATAGTCGCAGTGGATGTCGGGGTCGGGTTGTGTGAGTTCGCAGGCCGGCTTGAACACCTGACCACTGGCCAGCGCCCGCCTGAGCAACGGCCACGCCGACGGCAAGGCGCTGAGCAAGGTGGTGACTGACACGCCTCGATCTCCTGCTGGCGATTGTCGGTCCGCGTCGCGGACGCGATCGCCCCTACCGCCCGCACCAGCTACCCGTCAGCGGCCAAGATGTTGTCCGAGGAACGCGCTGATGTCACGGAGCGCGGCCTCGTCCGCCGCCGTACTGTATTCCATCGGATGGCCGAGAAACATTTCGGGTTTGTTGGCGAGACGCCTCTGGTTGAACCCGTGATAGGCCGCAGGGTAGACGACTAATGCCGACACGATGCTCCCTTCAGTCGCCTGGAACGAGATCATCTGCCGGCAGTATTTCTCCGGCGCAACCTCGTCGAGCTCGCCGACGAGAACCAGGGTTGGCGCCACGAAGAGTGCGCCGAGGCAGTCGGGGTAGTACGCGATCGCTGCGGCAAACCGGTTCTGGGTCAGATGCTCGAAAGCGTCTTCCCGGACGGATGTCAGTGCGGCCGTGCCCCCTCGGGCGATACCGATGACGGCGATACGATCCGGCCGCACGAATGGTTGCGCGGCAAGATAGTCGAGCGCGCCCACGACATGGACCAACGGGTAGACCGTTAGGTCGTCGGGCATGCACGCGCTCGGCAGCCCGTCCACGAACAGCACGACATACTGCGACCCGAGGTGGTCGGCGACGTTGCGCGCGTCATCGGGCGGCTGGCCCTGGCACCCGTGCAGCCAGATGACCGCCGGGAAAGCGCCCCCACCTGGCGGGCGGAAGAGCTCACCGCCGAGCTCGCTGACGCGTTCAGGGAGAACCGTCTCCCCGCGCTCCCTGGCCAACTGACGCTTGAACGTGGTCGGTGGAACCGCCGCGGCGTGGAACCGCACGCGCTCCGAGGCGTCGGCAGGCCCCGACACGGCCGCCAGCATCAGGACGAGCAGAAGGGTCGCAAGGTGCAAGAGGTTGGGTGCCATGGCAATCCCACGCCCGCGCGTGCCGTGAGGCCGCAACTATACTCGGCTCTGCGATCCTCCTGAAACCGTCAACTTGGGGGCTCGCGGCGTGATCGCCGCGTCGGCTGGGTAGACTCATTCGCGCAAAGTCCGCTCGATCAGGTTGAGATTTCACCTGAATGGGTCCGAGACCGCCTCTTGTGGCAGCCCCAAGCGTCGAAGCTCGGCGCCAAGGTCGGTCGTGTTCTCCTGAAAATGGATCGTGGCAAAGCCGAGGTGACGGGCAGTCGCGACGTTGTCAGAGGAGTCATCGATGAAGACCGTTCGGCCGACGTCCAAATTGCGCCGGCGAATAAGCAGCTCAAAAATTTCCGCGCCGGGCTTGACCAGCCCCACGTCCCCCGAGAGCACCAGCTCGTCGAAATCATTGAGGAATGGAAACAGGTCGCGTGCGATATCGAACTTCTCACGACTGAAATTGCTGATCGCGTGCACGGGCACACCGGCCCGCTTTAGTTTTCCCAGCATGGCCATGCTGGCCGCGATGGCGCCACCGAGCATCTCCACCCAACGGGTGTCGAACGCGCGGATGAACTCGGCATGGTGTGGGAAGCGTGCAGCAAGGTTTTCCAGTGTTGCGCCGAACGGTCCTCCGGCGTCGAGCACGCGGTGATTGATCTCCGGCAATCCAGTCTCCGCCATGATCGAGGCCATTGCCGCATCGGCGTAGCCCATCCGCCCGTAAAGGTTGCGGGGATCCCAGCGGATCAAAACGTTGCCAATGTCGAAGACGACGCAATCGATCTGGCTCACAGGCCCTCTCCGATCCTAGAAGGATCAGCGAGCGCGCGCTGTCCATCTGTGTTTCGATGTCTCAACCTAGCCGCACGTCGACCCGAAGGACAGTTCCGACCCCCCGGACGAGCAGACCGGTGGAAAGGTGCGGCGCACAACCGAGCGGCAAGACTTGGCACGCAGACCAAAGTCACCCTTGCAATCCGGGCTGAATGTGTGGACTAGAAGTCGAATGAGCGCACTGTATGACACCATCGGGGTCGACTACTCCGCCTTACGCCGTCCTGACCCGAGGATAGCCGCAGCGATCCACGCCCATCTGGAAGGCGCGGCATCCGTGCTGAACGTTGGGGCAGGTGCCGGCTCATACGAGCCAACGCACCTCAAAGTCACTGCCGTAGAGCCTTCGGCTGCGATGATCCAACAAAGACCGCAGGGCGACGCTGTGGTCGTTCAAGCCGCCGCGGAGAGTTTGCCTTTCGAGGACACGTCGTTCGATGCATCGATGGCCATCCTCACTGTTCATCACTGGAGCGATGTCCAAAGGGGCCTTCGGGAAATGCGGCGTGTGACGCGCGGCAAGATCATCACTCTGACCTTCGACCCTCTAGCCTCCAGTTTCTCCAATTTCTGGCTGTTGGACTACCTGCCCGAGCTGCGAACTTTGGACCAACAGCAAATGCCCGGCATGGCGGTCTTTGAAGCCGTGCTCGGACCCGTTCAGCAAATCGTTGTTCCGATCCCCCACGATTGCACCGATGGCATGCTCTGTGCCTACTGGCGCCGTCCGGCTGCCTATCTCGATCCGAAGGTGCGCCGCTCGATGTCGTCGTTCTGGAAGATCGGGGATGTGACCGAGCCATTGCGGCGCCTCGAGGCCGATCTGCGGAGCGGGGAATGGGAGCGCAAGTATGCTCGTTTTCTCGGTCAGGACTCCTGTGATTTCGGCTACCGCCTCCTGGTGACGAGTTAGGCAACGGCGACGCTGCACGGGGACAAGCAAGCTCATTCGGTACGGTGCGCGAATTGAGATGTCAGGAGAGCGCAGCCGGCATAGTATTCATTCCATGAGCGAAACCCTGAAGTTGTTTGACGTGCTGCGCCAATCGGCGCAGACGGACGTGGTCGATGCCATCGAACGGCTCGTCCGTGACGCGCCCGACCGCAGCCTCAACCGCGTGAACGCGCTCGCGCTTGCGGCCAAGGAGGGGCTAGACGAAGAGCAAACGATCGCCGGCTTCTTGCACGCCTCTCGACTTGGGCTGTTTGAGTTGTCATGGAACGTGCTTTGCCCCGGCTGTGGCGGGGTACTCGATGCCAATACCTCGCTGAAGACGGTCGAGAGCGATGCGTACACCTGTGCGCTGTGCGCTGCCGGCTATGAGCCTACGCTCGATGAGATGGTCGAGGTGACTTTCACCGTCAGCCCCCGCGTCCGGCGCATCGCCGCTCACGATCCGCACTCACTCCCTCCGGCCGAATATTTCCGTCAGATCTATTGGGGTTCCGGCATCGATCTGCCGGAGGAGGGTTTCGAAGCGCTGGTCGACGAGTTTGTCATCGAGGCGTTGGAGCTCCCGGCCGGCGAGAAGGCGGTGATCTCGCTCCAACTGCCCGAGGCCTTCGTGATCGTGTTCGAGCCGGTGACCCATGCCGCGCAGTTCATTGACGTGAAGGGAGAGCCGACGAAGGAGCGGCAGGCCCTTTCACTCGTCTTCGACCGCGGACACCGCCACACGGAGACCCTCGATATGCGCCCCGGCCCAGTGCGCATATCGGTGGAGAATCACGTCGACGTGCGCACGTTGCCGTCGGTGTGCATCGCCAACGACGCGCTGCACGACATGCTTGGCAAACGCCGCCCCTTCCTCACCGCCAAGCGACTCCTTTCCAATCAGACCTTTCGGGATATCTACCAGACCGACACGCTCGACGTGGATCAGCGACTGAAGATCACCAGTCTGACCTTTCTCTTCACCGATCTGCGGGGCTCGACCGAGCTCTATGAGCGCATCGGCGATCTCGCGGCCTTCGATTTGGTGCGGACGCATTTTGGCGTCCTCGAGGAGATCGTGGCCGCGGAGGCCGGTGCCGTCGTCAAGACGATCGGTGATGCGGTGATGGCGACCTTTCCCACACCCGACCGTGCTGTCGCCGCAGCCATGCGCATGCGCGACGCGATGCAACGGCTGAATGAGCAACGCGGCAGCGAGGACCTCGTCCTCAAAATCGGGATCCATGAAGGACCTTGCATTGCCGTCAGCCTGAACCAGCGGCAGGATTATTTTGGGCAAACCGTGAATATCGCGTCGCGCGTGCAGCATCTCGCGACGGCAACGGAAATCTTCGCGACGAGCGCAGTGCTCGGCGATGCACGCGCGTCCGTTCTCCTTGCCGAGCAGGGCGTGAAACCTTCGCCGCACAATGCCTCGCTAAGAGGTATCGCGGAGGAAATCAGCATCTTCGCGATCCCGTCGGCCCACGCCGAAGCCGGGATGTAACGACCGGAGCCTGCACGCGCCTTGCCGCAATCACTCGATGACCTCGTCAGCGCGGTCGGGGTCAGATGCGGGCTCCAGCAATGCAGCGCTGGAGTTCCTCATAGCGGACATGCAGGTGTGATCGGCCGGTGTGATCGCGGCGGATTTTCCCAAACGCCGCACGCGCGCCTCTGAACAAACTCATCGCCACCGGTTCACGATCCACAGCGCGCCCCACGCTCCCAGCAGCGCGACCAGCATCCCGCCGACGAGCGCGATAGAAAACCGGGGACCTCCGGCGGCCGCCAGCGACCGCGACCCATCGCTGAGCAGTATCGCAAGGACCATGCCGCCGAGGGGGGTGACCACAAAAACGCCGACGAACGAAACAATTAGGTTCACGAGCCACCCGAGCACACCGCGTTTCTTCGTCCATGCCTCGTGGACCCCGACAGCCAGTGCGGCGGCGATATACGCCAGCCCGATCGTCATCGACCCACCGACGCTTGCCAGCGGAATCGAGCTGGACCCTTGAAGAAACAGAATGCCGATCACGGCAATCAGCGCGATGTAAATCATGAGTTTCGTCCCTGCTGCTTTGCCGTGGCCTGAGTGTCCGCATCCGCCTACAGATCGGCGTCATAGGTGTGGCTGAGCTATCGGATGCCACCTGCGCCAGCTTCCGTAACCTCAATAGGTTGCCCACCAATAGTGGAAGCACATCCGAAATTCAGCAACGAGTATCGTGCGAGGATGCGCTCTGGGTCAGCCGCATCATGGGCGAAGGCAGCCTTGATGTCCGAGCACGACCCATTTGCGGGCATTCTCGACGTGCGGAGGGGCACGCGAGGCTGCGTGATCGCCGAGGTCCGCATTCGGGTGCTTTCGTCGAGATCCCCTCCACCCCGACAGGCCATCCAAGATTGACCCCTCGGACGGGGGGCGTCGCATTCAACATCTGGCGCAAGACACGTTCAGCGGACTTGTGAACGTGATAGGGTCGACGCCCCCATGGATCACCAAGTGATGCTGATCGGCATAACATGACCAGCACTGGACTTAAGGCAGCAGGGTGCGGCGGCCGTTCGTATCGGATCAACCGGCGAGACGTTCTTGCGCTGTTGGGCGGTGCAACGTGGGCTTTTCCGTCACTTGCGCAAAAACGGGCCACGCCGGTCATTGGCTATCTATGCCCGGAGTCGCCTCGGTTATTCGCCAGTCGGCTCAAAGCTTTCCACCAAGGGCTCGGCGAAAGTGGCTACGTCGAAGGCCGCAATGTTGCGATCGACTATCAATGGGCGGAAGGACAATACGACCGATTGCCGGCTCTGGCTGCAAATCTGGTCACACTGAATGTGGACGTGATCATTGCGCCCGGCGGGGCTCCTGTAGCGCTCGCGGCCAAAGCGGCCGCCGAGAATAAGGCGATCGTTTTTGAGATGGGGGGTGACCCCGTCCAACTCGGCGTCGCAGACAGCTTATCGCGGCCGGGCGGCAATATCACAGGAATTTCGAGCTTGAGCGTGGACGTGTCGCCGAAGCGGCTTGAGTTCATGCACGAACTGCTGCCAAGGACAGCCAAATTCGTGGTGGTTGCGAACCCCACGAGCCCCACCGCCAATTCGCAATTGAGGAACCTTCGTTCCGCGGCTGACACCCTGGGTGTGCAATTGGAAGTTCTTCACGCCAGCAGCGAGGAAGAGTTCGAGCCTGTATTCTCTGCGGCGGCTCGGGGACCGGCCAGCGGACTGGTCTTCACGTCGGATCCCTATTTCGCGTTTCGGAGCGAGCAGCTTGCCGCGCTCGCCTCGCGATATCGCGTACCGGCAATCACCCAATCTCGCGATTTTCCAATCGCCGGAGGCCTGATGAGCTATGGAGGAGATTTCACACAGTCGCATCGGAGCGCGGGCATTTATGTCGGTCGAATCCTCAATGGCGAGAAGCCGTCGGATCTACCAATCCAGCTGGTCACGAAAGTCGAGCTCTTCATCAACGTGAAGGCCGCCAAAATGCTCGGACTAGAGGTTTCGCCCTCGCTCATCGGCCGCGCCGATGAAGTGATTGAGTAGCGCGCAGCTGGGCGGCCGCCCCATCCACCTCAGATGAAAATGCATTCTCACTGTCTCTTCGCTCGCCGAAGCCGAATATCCACCTTGGCTATTCAAAAGCCGGACACGTCCGAAATTCAGCAACGAGTATCGTGCCAAGACGGAAGACCGCTTGGGGTCAAACGCTGTCTTCCAGTCTACCGAAAGAGTGACCGAGGTTCCCTCAACAGCAGACGAGACTCTACGCGCAGCCATCGTCCGTAGTGGGCCATAAACGGTCGTGAGCCGCTGCAATAAGTTGTGCCAAACGCCGTGAATTAATCATATCGTCGGCCGCGCCACCAACGTTGATGGGATCGCCGCGGAAGCCGAAGACCCGAGCCATGTCGGTCAGTCAGGCAGCCCCGCCCGATGAAGAGCGTCGGCACACTTGCTGAAGTCCTGTTGGCGACGTAGCGGCAAGACATCGTGAAGGCACGATAAGCGCAAGGCAGGATTGTGCCGGCGCATGCTGGTCATGAATCTCTGTGCTTGTCCGACCCGTCCGGCGAGTGCGTGGCTGGCCGCCGCAGCACGCAGGGCCGTCTGGTAGCCAGGTCGCATGCGTAGCGCCCGCTCCGCGCATACAGCCCCGTCATCATAGCGTCCTTCAAGAAAGTGGGCATAGGCCGCCGCTGCATGAGTTTTGAAACTGAGAGGGTCGCGTTGGCTCAGGCGTAGGGCGTGTGCCAAGTGCTCCATCGCAGTTTGTGACTTACCCAGCTGGAGTTGAACCCACCCACTAACGTACCAAGCCGCGGCGAGATGGCGATCACAGAGCAGCGCCTGCTCGATCAAGGCAGCGCCGCTCTCAACATCGCCGCCGAGTATGGTGATCACATGTGCGGCCTTCGACAGCGCGAGCGGATCATCTGCGCCAAGTTGCGCTGCATCGCGTGCCAGTCGCACAGCATCCGCGACTTCCCGAGGCCGATCAGTGAACCAGCCGTACGAGTGGCGTTGGACATAACAGTAAGCGGCCAAGCCGTAGGCTGGAGCGAATTCGGGATCGAACTCGATCGCGCGGCGGAAAAGCCCGAGCGCCTCGGCGACACTTACTTTCGTCCACCGATAGAGACTTGAGATACCTCGCAGGGTGCAAGTCCGGGCATCAAGAACTTGGTCGGGCGCGTGTTTGGCCTGCTCTATCTCCAGCCGCTCGACCCTAGGTACAATCGCGCCCACGAGCTGTTCGGCGATCCTGTCCTGAGCAGCGAACACCTCGTCGAACACGCAATCGAAATGATCTGCCCACAAATATCTATCGGTGGCCGCATCAACGAGGTGAGCCGCGACGCGTACTGTGTTCGCTGACCTGCGCACGCTGCCGCCAAGGAGATAACGGGCATCGGTGTGCGTACCGAAGGCGCTCACCGACAGCCAGGGTGACCTAGATAGAGAGCTCGCGAGCTGCTCAACAAGACCCGCGGCAAGATCTCTCTCAGCAGGATCATGTTCACGATTGCGAAATGGGAGGACGGCGAGCGATGGCTTGCTCAAAGCCGATTGCCCGGCAAACCGCTGCTGCCGGTCCGCTTCAACCTCTTGAACTGTGGCAATGAATCGAAAGCCCGTGCGGCGCGCGGTCTTGATGATGTGCTGCTGGTAGCCATTGTCGCCGACAGCCGACCGCGCCGCGTTTATGCGCGTGCTCATCGCGGACTCGGAGACGGTGCGGCCCTTCCATACAACGGCCAGCAACTCGTCCTTACTTACGACTCGCGCATTGTTGCTAATCAGATAGGCCAGCAGTTCATAAACTTGGGGCTCGACAGGCACCACCTCGCCAGCGCGCCATAGCTCCCGGCGATCGGTATCAAATTCGCAGTCTGTGAACTTATAGCGCAATGTGGACCCCAGCCTTGCACGATGTAGGGCTAGCACAACCCACCGATAACAGAAATGAAGGTAACGGTAAGCTAATCTGAAGGAACATCGCCGAGCTCTCTGCCATCAACAACGGGTCCTGGTGCAGCTGGAATCCCTTTTTAGCGGGGCCGACGCCGGGTCTGGGATGAAGCTCGATGGGGATGTGCAATGCTCGGTGGCAATGCGATTTCATCTGCAAGGACGCAAGCGTCTCGCGTCGAGGCTAAGATGCGCGGTGCTCAACACGTAGCTGTTCTGACGCTCGTGCTCTTGGTTCTGACGCCTGCTGCTCAGGCCCATTCTTGGTACCCTAAAGAGTGTTGTGACGACCATGACTGTGTGCCGGCTGATGGAATGACCAAAGATGCGCGCGGCCACTGGCAGGTTAGCGTGGGACGCAAACGCATCTGGGTCCCCCAAGGGTTTCAAATGCGCCCCTCCAAGGACCATCGCATTCATATCTGCTACAGGGTTGACGAGACTAATTTCCCGATGCCGTTTTGCCTATTTGTGCCCGCACAGAGCTAGACGCAGCATTCATCGGCGATAGGGCTACGCGCTCTGAGCTGCCCAATGGGCCACGTCCGCTTCCATAGTCCCATTCGCCGGCCACCATGCTGCACTCGATGACCTGAGGCAGCTCGACGATCCGCCGCTCGAAGCTCTGGGTCAGCTCCCGCGTCTGCGCCTTCAGGCGCACGTCGACTCGGCCAGCGCGACTACGCTTACGGCGGCATGTCCGAAATGGGTCAAACTCCGTTTTACCAGTCCATGGAATGATCATTCACAGTCGTGTGATCGCTGATCCACGGATCGGATTCGACCGTAACTTCGGGAATGGACCAGCGTAGGAGCTGCGCGATGTCAACGACCAAGACAGTGGCGCTCGCCGTCACGGCGCTTGCAGTCACGGTAGCTGCCGGCGTGACGGTTTATGCCCAGGGGCCGGGTTTCGGTGGCGACAAGATCAAGTTCCCGACCGATCTTGGCACGCTCTACACGACCGTCGACCGTGCCGACAACAAGCAGTCCGCGAGTACTACGCCAACGCGGCAGCCGTGGCGGCGGCAAAGAAAGGCGAGCCGCTGCCGCCTGGCTCCGTCCTGACGGGCGTGCTCTTCAAGGCCAAGCTCGACGCCCAAGGTGCTCCCGAGAAGGGCGGCGATGGCCGGTTCATCAAGGATGAATTGATCGCCTACATCGTAATGGAAAAGCAGAAGGACTGGGGCAGCGGCGTGCCGGCAGACCTTCGAAACGGCGAGTGGGAATACCAGACTTTCACGGCGGCCAGGGCGGTCAACGAGAAGGCTAATCTCAAGAGTTGCTACGAATGCCACCGCGACAAGGTGGGAGCCGCAAAAGACTTCGTCTTCACGCTGGATAAGGTCGGCGCAAGGTAGTCCGCGTTTCGATATCTCGACCTAATCCAGGCTGCCGGTTCCCCATGGTATCCGGCAGCCTGGGCGCGGTCACACGATGTCCGCTGTCACTGCGTTCTTGACGTCCGCTCAGGGTCAGGCGCGGGCTCCAGCAATGCGGCAATGATCGCTGGTGCTCCTTCGAAAGCGGACACGCAGGTGTGAATCCGGTCGAAGCGCTGACGTCTGCGATGGACCAGGGACCGCACCCCCTACGGCGTCGTCGCCTCGACGTCCAGGCGAGTGGTTCGTTTGATCTTCCGCATGATGATCGTGGAGCGCAGCGCGGCGATTTCGCTGTCGCCCTTCATCAGGCAGTCGAGCTGAAAATTCTGGTAGGCATCGAGGTCCGGCATCAGGACGCGCAAGGCATAGTCCCATTCGCCGGCCACCATGCTGCACTCGATGACCTGAGGCAGCTCGACGATCCGCCGCTCGAAGCTCTGGGTCAGCTCCCGCGTCTGCGCCTTGAGGCGCACGTCCACGGCGATCTCCAGGCTGAGCCCGATCCGTGCCGGATCGAGCAGCGCGACGTATCGGCTGATGATGCCCTTCTCCTCGAGCGCCCGGACGCGGCGCAGGCACGGCGCCGGGGACAACCTGACCTTCTCGGCGAGGTCGAGATTGGTGATGCGCCCATCCTCCTGCAGCACCCGGAGGATTCGCACATCCGTATGGTCGATCCGCTGCGCCATCCCAGATAGTTCTCGATATCTCTCAATCGCGCAATCTTTCATATGAGTTCTGCATAAACCAGTACAAGAACGCAATCTCCTTTGGCGGGAAGCCCCATAGATTGGGCACATCCTTTCTGGGAGGCGACCATGACGATGACTGCGAAGAACTACACCCGTCGCGATCCGACCGCGATGCACGACGTTCGCGAGAACGCGCGCAAGCTGGCCATCCTCTACACGGTCGAGGTGGAGGTCGCGCGGCTGATCGGGCTCTGGCTCCCCAAGGTGCGCGAGATCCCCGAAAAGCTCTCGCTCGGGCAGATGCTCTACGAGGACGCCGAGCACGCGCACTGGATCGAGAAGCGTCTGGAGGAGCTGCGGGTGCCGCCGGCCACCATCGACGGTTTCCGCAAGCGGACGGCACCCCTCTTCAAGGCGCTCGAGCGGGCGGAGGACGCCAACAGCTTCCTGAGCGGCCTGTTCCGGGTCATCAAGCCGGCCCTCCTGGCCGACTACCAGCGCCACATCGAGGCGTGCCCGCCCTACGTCGATGAGCCGTCGGTCCGGTTTCTCCGGCGCATCATTGCCGACGAGGAGACGCATATCGCCAAGGGCCTGTCGCTGCTGGCCACCCGCAAGGGGGCGGCCGCCGCGTCCGGCGTGCTGCAGGATCGCGCGCTGTGGCGCCTCGATCTCAGGGACGGCGGCTTCGTCGCAGGCGATTTCGTCGGCCGCGAGCGCGTTGCGCAGCCGCGCCCGAACTGGCCGGCCGAGGTCGAGCACCTTCCGGCGCCGGCGCCGATGCCGCCCTATCCCGGCACGTTCGAGGGCGACATGCAGCGTGTCGCCCACGACCTCGTGTTCAGCGAGCTGGAGGCCGCCGAGATCTTCGCGCGCTACGTCTACGAGTACCACCAGATCCCCTGGCAGTTTCACTACGAGGCCGCCCGCATCTCCTGGGACGAGTGCCGCCATGTCGAGCTCCTGCTCAACGTGCTCGACCGCTACGGCGGCCGCGTCGGGCAGTTCCCGGCCAAGGCACCGGGCTTCGAGGAGTTCATGCACCTGCAGTCGCCGGTCGAGCGCATGATCATGGTGAGCGTGATCGCCGAGGGCGAGGTCAGCACCGACACGCAGACCCAGCACCGCGAGGCGTTCCGCCAGATGGGCGACGCCTTCTCGACCTTGCTCAAGGACTACGAGATGGCCGACGAGGTGAGCCACGGGCAGTTCGGCGAACGCTGGGCCCGCCGATTCTGCGAGCAGATGGGCGAGGACTACGACATCGCCTATCAGCGGGCGCACGAGGCGCTGGAGCGGTTCAAGGCGCAGCATCCCGAGGCCGAGGGCGAGTCCGCGATCCCGCTGGTGCGGCTCGGCGCCGACGAATCGGGCGACAAGCGGACGGTCAACGTCACGGCGAAGCGCCTGCTCGGCTATTCGGAGGAGCGCATCCGCCAGCTCGTCGCGGCGAGCGGCGGCCGCACCATCGAGGAAGACGCCCTGTGACCGGCAGCGCGCCCGGCATTTGGATCGCCGTCGCGCAAAGCCGCGACGTCGGGCGCGACCTCCTGGCCTGCGACGCGGCCGGCCGCAAGCTGGTGCTCTACCGGCGGGAGAGCGGCAAGCCGGTCGCGCTCGACGACGAATGCTGGCATCGCCTGCTGCCGCTCTCCAACGGCCGGCGCGAGGGCGACAATGTGGTGTGCGCCTATCACGGGCTGGCCTACGGCCCCGACGGCCGCTGCGTAAGCGCGCGCCTTGGCCGGCCACCGCCCGCAGGTGCGAAGGTGCGCAGCTACCAGGCCGCCGAGTGGGACGGGCTCGTATGGGTTTGGGCCGACGGCAACGCCGCCGTCGCGCCCGGGGAGACGGCAGGCGGCGCGGTCCGCATCGGCAGCGCGCAGGCGCGCCTCGCGCCCGAATGCGGGGAGCACGTGAAGGGGCGCGTGCCGGACAGCAAGGACGGGAGTGCGATCATGCAAGCCGAGCTCGAGGCTCTTTTCGGGGCCTACCGGGATGCCTTCATCGAACGCGCGGCTTCTGCGGCCGCGTTCTACTCGGAGCCGTGCGTTACCGCGCGGGCGGGCGTGGTGCGCGTCCACCCCGCGCAGGCGGATCTCGCCGCATTCTTCACCGAGGTCGACACGCGTTACCGCCAGCGCGGCTACACCCGCTTCGACAACGTGACGTTCGCGTGGCAAGGGCTCGGCGCCAACAGCGTCCTCGTCACCATCCATTGGGTCTACAAGGATCGCGAGGGATCGCCGATCTGGGAGACCACGTTTTCCTACAATCTGTTCAAATGCGAGGGCACCTGGAAGATCCTGATGCAGACGATGCACGATCGGTAAGGGTGTTGAACGAGGCGGCGGACACCGCTGAAGAAGCCGGCCGACACACCTCGTTCCACGGCTCAGGAACGCTTGTTCCGACGTGTGGAACAGTGTGTGGAGGCCACGATCCGATCGCTCAAATCACTCCCACTCGATGGTGCCGGGCGGCTTGGAGGTGACGTCGTAGACGACCCGGTTGATCCCCTTCACCTCGTTGATGATGCGCGTCGCGACGCGACCTAGCACCTCGTAAGGAAAGGGAAAATAGTCGGCGGTCATGCCGTCGGTCGAGGTCACGGCGCGCAGCGCGCAGACCTGGTCGTAGGTCCGATCATCGCCCATCACGCCCACCGTGCGCACCGGCAGCAGCACCGCAAACGCCTGCCAGATCTGGTCGTACAAACCCGCCTTTCGGATCTCATCGAGATAGATCGCATCGGCCTTGCGCAGGATGTCGAGCTTCTCGCGCGTAACATCGCCCGGCATGCGAATGGCGAGCCCGGGACCCGGAAACGGATGACGACCGACAAAGCTCTCCGGCAACCCGAGTTCGCGGCCAAGAGCGCGCACTTCATCCTTGAACAATTCCCGCAACGGCTCGACAAGCTTGAGGTTCATCCGCTCGGGCAGGCCGCCGACGTTGTGGTGGGACTTGATGGTGACCGACGGCCCGCCGGTGAACGACACGCTCTCGATGACGTCGGGGTAGAGCGTGCCCTGCGCCAAGAACTCGGCGCCGCCGAGCTTCTTGGCTTCGCGCTCGAACGTCTCGATGAACAAGCGGCCGATGGTCTTGCGTTTCGCCTCCGGGTCGCTAACGCCGCCGAGTGCCGCCAGGAACGCGTTGCTCGCGTCGACGTGGACGAGCGGAATATTGTAGTGCCCACGGAACAGCGAGACGACCTCGTCGGCCTCGTTCAAGCGCATCAAGCCGTGGTCGACGAAGATGCAGGTGAGCTGATCGCCGATCGCCTCGTGAATCAGCACCGCGGCGACCGCCGAGTCGACACCGCCGGACAGCCCGCAGATCACGCGGCCTTTGCCGACCTGAGCACGGATGCGCGCGATCTCGCTCGAACGGAAATGCGCCATCGTCCAGTCGCCGGGCAGACCGGCGATGCGGCGCACGAAGTTCTTCAGCAGCGCCGAGCCGCGCGGGGTATGGGCGACCTCGGGGTGGAACTGCACCGCGTACAGCTTGCGCGCCTCGTCCGCGATGGCGGCGAACGGCGCACCGGTCGAAATACCGACGACGCGGAATCCGGGGGGCAGCCGCGTGACGCGGTCGCCATGGCTCATCCAGACGGTGTCGCGCTCGCCCTTTTGCCAAATGTCGGCGAACAGGGCGCAATCCTCGGTGACCTCCAGCTCGGCGCGGCCGAACTCGCGGTGATGGCCACCCTCCACGCCGCCGCCCAGTTGAGCGACCATCGTCTGCTCGCCGTAGCAGATACCGAGAACCGGCAGGCCGGCTTTCCAGACCCACTCGGGCGCCCGCGGCGTGCCCATCTCCGTCACGCTGGCGGGGCTACCTGACAGGATGATGGCCTTGGGCTTCAGACGCTCGCGCGCCTCCTCGGCTTTGTTGAAGGGGACGATCTCGGAATGGACGCCGTGCTCACGAACCCGTCGGGCGATGAGCTGCGTGACCTGAGAGCCGAAATCGATGATCAGAACAGTGTCGGGCGAATCCGCGGTCATGCCGGCAGGCGTTACTGCAAAGTGCAGGTTCCTGCAACTCCCGATACCAGGGATGCGCACAACCGCACTGATACAGAAAGCCGGAAATATGCTAGGTTGCGGGGGAGTTTCAACTGGAGACTGTAGGCATGAGCGCCGACAAAAAGCCTGCGCCCCACGCGCACGACCACGACGACGGCTGTGGATGCGGCCATGATCATGATCACGGGCATCACCACCATCACGGGCATCACCACCACGCCACGGTCACGCCGTTCGTCCGAGCCACCCCCAAGGTCGGGCGAAACGATCCCTGCCCCTGCGGATCGGGCAAGAAACACAAGAAATGCTGCCTGGCAGCCTGAGCTACCTTAAGGGTTGCGCACCCAGATCCCGAAATTCAGCGCCGCCGCAAATCCAGTCCACGCCAGATACGGCATGAACAGGAGCGACGCGATCCGGCTCGCGGGCCAGGCTCGAATTGTGAATGCGGCAACGACGATCCAGAGCGCGATGATATCGACGAGGGCCTCGCCGATTCCGTGACGGGAGAACATCAGCCAGGACCAGGCGCCATTGAGAATGAGCTGCCCGATCCAAAGGCCCGTCAGCCCACCCGTCCCCTCGGCCTGCCACCCGAGCCAGCCCGCAACCGCAATCATCGCGTAGAGTGCCGTCCATACCGGGGCAAAAAGCCAATTCGGCGGTGTCCACGGCGGCTTGGACAGGGCCTCGTACCAAGCGCCGGGCTCGAACGTGGCACCAACCATCCCGATCAGCGCCACGACGACAAGAAACGGAAGCACCGAGAGATAGCGCACCACGCAGCATCCTCCGACCGCGCGGCGATGCCACCTGCGTCAACCGCCCTCACACGGTGTCAGAACGTTCCGACTTGGTCTTCCGTTCCCGGCCGGGGGCGGCCATGCCCTAAAGGGCTTACCCAGCACTTGCGACCATCGCCACCGGCTGGGGCTTGGCGACGATGCCGTGTCGCTCGACAGCCGCGGCAAGGATCTGGCCGAGCAGCTCGGAATAGCGCATGCCTTGGAAGCCGGCCATGATGTTGACCTTGCCGTCCCAGCACCAGCCGGGATTGGGATTGACCTCGAGCAGCTTGATCTCGCCCTTCGCATCGGCGCGGAAATCGAATCGGGCGTAGTCCCGGCAGCCGAGACGCTCGAACAGCCGCGCCGAATGCTCGGTCAACTGCGACTGGATATGATCCGGCAACATGGCTTCGTGATAGCGGATCTGCGTCCAGTACGGACTGTCCGGCTCCCACTTCGACTCGTAGCCGAGAATCTTCGGCAGCGACGAATCGAGCTTGGAGTAGTCGACTTCGAGGATCGGCAGGGCCCTGAGCCCCTGATCCGGATTGCCGATCAGAGCGACCGAATACTCGGCCCCCGTCAAATATTCCTGCACCAGCACCGGACGTTTCGGAAACTCGGCCCGCAGCTTCTCCAGATAGTCGAGCAGGGCCCGCGTATTTTTGACGACGGCATCCTTGGTGATGCCCTGAGAGCTGTCACCATAGTTGGGCTTCAGCAACGCCGGAAACACCGAGGGCAGCGTCGCCCCCTGATCACCCGGCCGCACGTAGGTCTCGAGCGGCACAGGAACATCGAGAGACTGGGCGACGGCCCGAACCAGGCCCTTGTCGTAGCAGGAGGCAAGCGCCGGCGAGGCCGCGCCGGTATAGGGAATGCCCCGCACGTCCAGCATCGCCGGAACGTGGAGCTCCTTGAACGGATCGTTGTTGTAGCCCTCGTCGCACAGATTGAAGACGAGATCCGTCCGCAGGCTGGAGAGGTCGCGCTCGAGCGTGGCGTGGTTGTCGAGGTAGTGGAACTTGTAGGCGGGCAGCTCCGACAGCGCGTCCTTGAGCTTGCGGACGGTGTCGAGGTCCTCCGGATTGAAGGTGCCGCCGCGTTTGACCTGGTCGGGCAGCCGCGGATCGCCCATGAGCACCGTGACGTCGATCTGCTGAACCTTACCCTTGGCCTTGCGCGCGGGCAGCAGCGGCGCATCGGCGGTCAGCAGAATGCGGCGCGCCATCATGCCGAGGTCCTGGTCACGATCCGACTGCGCTTCGGCGTGGCCGTGGTGGCGCACATTGCGAAAGCCGGTCTTGTGCAGCAGCTTGGCGATGCTGGTCCGGGTATAGAGCCGCTCGGCATAAAACTGGTCGGCAATCACCCCGGTTTCGTCGTTGACGATGACTTCGCGGGAAATAAGCCGCTCACCATCCTGACTGATCGTGCGTTCGCGGCAGACGAAATTGTGCTCGTCGATCCACTCCCACGAGCGCCGCTCGAAGTTCTCGTGCATATGCGCGCCATCGGTGATGTCGAGCACGAGCTGACCGGAAGGGCGCAGGATCTTGCCGACCGCGCTCAGCACCTTCTCGTCGTCCTGCTTGTTGGAGAAGTAGCCGAACGAGTTGCCCATAATGGCAACACAATCGAAGCTGTTGTCGGGCAGGCGCGGGTTGCGGGCGTCGCCTTCCTTGAAGGTGACCTGCAGCCCCTCGTTCTGGGCCCGCTTCTTGGCCAGCCTGATTAGATAGCGCGAGCGATCGACCCCGGTGACGTTGCGGAACCCGCGTCGCGCCAGCTCGATACAATGCCGTCCCTGGCCGCAGCACAGGTCGAGAATATGGCTGTGCGGCTGGATGGCGGACGCCGAGGTGATGAAATCGACCTCGCGGCGGGTGTTCTCGTTGTTCTCCACCACGTCGCCGTCGGTCTTGACGTACAGCGCGTTGAAGAGCTTGCGCCACCATTCGGAGGGGAGATGCGCCTCGAGGTCCGCAACGGGACCGAGGCAGGAGCGCGCGGATGTGCGCCGGGGCCGCTTCGCCTTGGAAGCTGATGCCATGGTGGAAAGGTAACCTCCGTGTGCCGCTGCCGAGCGGCGAGGGCCTCACCTTGCCCTCGTCTGCCAGCTTGCAGCCAGCCCCTCCGAGACCCCAGTGGTCTCAACGGTTGCTGTACTTAGCGGGTCGCATTGCCAATTCAAGAGGGAAGTTGAAGAGAGGGTGCATTCGCCTTCAACTATTGAAACGCGCCCGCAACACTATGTGTTCCGAATCAGGGTCGCAATGAAGAAGCCATCGGCGCCATGGCGGCGCGGCGTGAGCTGCAGCGTGTCCTCTCGGCCGTCGGCGGACCCCGGGGCGGCGACATCGAGAGTAGCGGACCACCTCTGGCGCCACGGAGCGATCTTGAACCCGGGCGAGGACGCAAGAAAGGCCGCGACCTGGTCACCATTCTCCTCGGGCAAGATGGAACAGGTCACGTACACGAGCCGCCCGCCCGGCTTGATGAGGCCATGGGCGAGGGCCAGGACATCGCGCTGATCGTGCACCCGATCCGCCAGGTTGGTGGGGCTGATGCGCCACTTGGCGTCCGGACGACGGCGCCACACGCCCGATCCCGTACAGGGTGCATCGACGAAAACAACGTCGAATCGAGCGCCAAGGCTGCTTAGCGCCCCTCGGTCCCCGGGGGCGAGGACCTGCACATTGCGCACGCCGGCACGCTTGATTCGGTCGAAAATCGGCCGTAGCTGCATCTTGTCGGCGTCGTAGGCGTAGATCTGCCCCGTATTGCGCATGGCGGCCGCCAGCGCAAGCGTCTTGCCGCCGGCGCCGGCGCACAGGTCCAAGACCTGCATGCGGGGCTCGGCTCCTGCCAAAACTGCGGCGAGCTGGCTGCCTTCATCCTGAACCTCGAACCAGCCTTTGCCGTGGCTGGGCTCCGCTTCGACATTGGCCTGCCGGGCCGGCCCCACCGGTGGCGGCAGGCGCACGCCGACCGGCGAGTAGGGCGCGGCCACGGCCCCGTGGCGGACCAGCGCCTTCAGGACCTTGTCTCGATCGGCCTTGAGCGTGTTGACCCGCAAATCGACGGGCGCGCGAGCGGCAAGCGCCATGCCTTCCTCGGTAGCCGCCGCTCCGAACGCCCGCTCCAGCGACGGCGCCAGCCAAGCTGGAAAGTCGCCGCGAACGTGACTGGGCAGATCGGCCGGCAAGTCCCGGTTCAAGGCACCGGTCTCATCCGCCGTCAACGGGGACAGGCTGTGGCCCGAGCCATCAGCCACCAACGCGACCGCGTCCGGCGACAGGCCCAGGCCCTGAGGCGCTGCGGCAAGAATCAGCGCACGCGGAGTGTCCGAGCCCATACGGGCCGCAAAGGACTGGCGATGGCGAAGGGCATCGTAGACGAGGTTGCCGATCGCCGCCCGATCCCCCGATCCGGCGAAACGATGGGACTTGCCCCAGTCGGCCAGCGCCTGCGCCGCCGGGTGGTGCCGCTCCAGGATCTCCTGCATCACTTCGACAGCGGCCGCCAGGCGCGCGCCCGGCCTCACGGTAGCCCCCCGCTCAGCACGAGCCACGCGAGATGGCCCATCAGCCCGCATATCGCGAGGAAGTTGATCACGAACACCTGTCCACGCAGCCGGACATTGTCACCGAGCGTCTGCACGAGCGTATGAATGACGCGGCCAAGCAGAAAAAGCCACGCCAGACCGACATCGATCCGGTCCACCTTGCCGGCCCAAAGCAACACGGCGGCCGCGAAGTACGCAAACAGGGGAGCCTCGAACTGATTCGAGAGGTTCCGTGCAATCCGTGCGGCATGCGGCGGGTCGCCGTCTGCGCGGGCAAAATCCTCGAGCGAGGCCTCGCCCCGCCTCATGCTTCGCTGGCGCGCGATCGTCAGCGCCGCATATAGCCCGACCACGAGAAGAAAATGACCCAGAAATGGGAGCAGGAAGGCGGAGGTCACAGCGGACCGGCAATCAGGCGGAAGGTGAACAGCACCCACATCGCCATGAGAACCAGCGCGCCGGCGAGGAATACGAAGAATCGCTGACTCAAGTCGTTGGCACCGGTGTGAATCATCGCATGAACCAACCGGGTTGCCACGAACGCCCAGGCCAGCACCACCATGGCGACATTCGACGTGCGCGTGATGATGACCAGAACGACGACCAGATAGAAGAGCACCGGCAGCTCGAACTGATTCTTGAAGCAGTTCGCAACCTGTGTCGGCCGGTTCGGCCAGGCCGGCTGACCGAGCGCGATATCTTTGCCGCGCACTTCGCGCCGGGAGAGCGCGGAGAGCCGCAGCGACCCCATCCAAAGAAGAAGGACGAAGCTGAGCAGCACCTGCACCAGGACCGGATAGATCAGCGCCTCGACCGGCACAGCGTCCTCCTGAACACCGGCGTCGCCGCCGATCAGCCGTTGCCGGGGTAGTTCGGGCTTTCGCGCGTGATGGCAATGCCGTGGGGATGGCTCTCCCTCATCCCGGCAGGCGAAATTCGGATGAAGCGCGCCCGCGCCTTGAGCTCGCTCAGGTCCTTGGCACCGAGGTATCCCATGCCGGCGCGCAGGCCTCCGACGAGCTGGTGCACGACCACGCCCACTGGCCCCTTGTAGGGCACCTGCCCCTCGATACCCTCTGGAACCAGCTTGAGCGAGTCCTTGACCTCCTGCTGGAAGTAGCGGTCGGCCGACCCGCGCGCCATGGCGCCGATGGAGCCCATGCCACGATACGCTTTGTAGGTTCGGCCTTGGTAGAGATAGGTCTCGCCGGGACTTTCGTCGGTGCCCGCCAGCAGCGAGCCGATCATGACGCAGTCGGCACCGGCCGCGAGCGCCTTGGTGATGTCGCCCGAATACTTCACGCCGCCATCCGCAATGATCGGTACGGACTGCTTGCTGGCCGCATGGACGCAGTCCATGATCGCCGTGAGTTGCGGCACGCCGACACCGGCCACCACACGAGTGGTGCAGATGGACCCCGGCCCGATTCCCACCTTCACGGCGTCCGCACCGGCATCGATGAGCGCGTTGGTGGCATCGGCCGTCGCCACATTACCAGCAGCGACCTGAGTGCGGTTCGAAAGCTTCTTGATGCGGCTAACGGCATCGAGGACGCGGCTCGAGTGGCCGTGCGCCGTATCCACCACGATGAGGTCACAACCGGCTGCGATCAAGCGCTCAGTACGCTCGTAGCCATCCTCACCCACCGTGGTCGCCGCCGCTACCCGCAGCCGGCCCTGCTCGTCTTTCGCCGCGTGGGGATTGTTCTGCGCCTTCTCGATGTCCTTGACGGTAATGAGCCCGACACACCGGTAGGCGTCATCGACGACCAGCAGTTTCTCGATCCGATGCTGGTGCAGAAGCCGCTTGGCCTCTTCCTGCGCAACACCCTCCCTGACCGTGATCAGCTTGTCCTTCGTCATCAGCTCCGAGACTGGCGTCGCGGGATTGGTGTGAAAGCGCACGTCGCGGTTGGTGAGAATGCCGACAAGCCGCCCGCTCTTGGGCTCGACCACAGGGATGCCAGAGATGCGATGCTGGCTCATCAGGTTGAGCGCATGCTCCAAACGCTCTTTGGGGCCGATCGTGACGGGATCGACCACCATGCCGCTGACGAACCGCTTCACCTTCTCGACTTCCTCGGCCTGGCGCGTCGGAGACAGGTTGCGGTGGATGACACCGATCCCGCCGGCGAGCGCCATGGCAATCGCCAGCGGTCCCTCGGTGACGGTGTCCATGGCCGAGGAAATGACGGGAATGTTGAGCTGGACCGCCTTGGTCACACGGGTCGCGACGCTGACCTGACCCGGCATGACATCGGAAGCCTGGGGGACGAGCAGAACATCGTCGAACGTCAGCCCGACGTTCTCGATGAGGTCGATCGGACGGGTGGGCATGGATTCCGGTCCTTGAGTGAAATCGGTTCGTGCGATGCGGATCGATTTCGGCATCGCGATAGCACGGCTGCCGAGTCAGGGGAAGGGTTGCAGATGGCGCGCCCACCGGATCGGTGGATACCGCGGCCCCCAAACTAGTCGAGGACAATCAAATGGTTGGGGAGCTGGCTCGGATCAATGGATCCCGGCGGGAAGTGCTCAGCCAGGTGGCGGCCGGCGGCCTCGATGGCGGTGACGAAGCCATCCCCCGGCCGCCCCGCTCCGATCTGCCGGGTGAGATCGTCCACAATGGCCTGCCAGGCGGCCTCCGGCACCTTCTGGTGAATCGCGGCGTCCGCCAGGATTTCCGCATAGCGCTCGGCGACGGAAACGAAGATCAGGATGCCGGTGCGGCCGTCCGTCGTGTGCAGATTCTGCACGAGGAACTGCTCGACCGCGCGCCGATGGGCCCGCTGGCGCAGGATCGATGGCGGCACCGAGCGATACCTCAGCGGGCGATAGAAAAAGACCGCCAGCACCGCGAGAAAGACCATCAGTTGGAGAATGTAGATCCACTGGACCGACATCCAGGTGAAGACGATCAGCGGCCACGGCACGAGCAGCGCCGCGATCGAGGCCCAGACGAACGGCACCGATAGATAGCTGGCGCTTTCCGCGGCCACTACGGCGACGACCTCGCCGCTGGTGTTGCGTTCGGCGGCCGTAATGGCGGCTGAAATGCGCGCGCGGTCTGCGTCGGATATCATCATGATGTCGCCTCTCGCCCGCCCACGGCCTACCAGCTCCCCGACGAGCCGCCGCCGCCGAAGTCGCCGCCACCGCCACTCCAACCCCCGCCGCTGTCGCCCGAGCCCGAGCCGCCCCAATTGCCCGAGCCGCCCCAACCGCCCGGAATGACGACCGGACCCGGATTGCCACGGCCGGGCCCGTACCGAGAGCGCCGATAGGCGGCCCCTTGCGGCATGCGCGAGCTCTGATAGTGCGCGTAGAGCACAAAGGCGACGAGCCCGATCCAGAAGAGAATGATGACCGCCGACATGGGGTCGATGCCACTCGATCGCTTGGCAATGCGCTTCGAGCGCTCCTGGACGGCTTGCGCGTCACCCAGCAGCACATCGCGGATGTCGACGACAGCTGCCTTGATGCCGCCAGCGAAATCGCCGCGCCGGAAGGCCGGAAGAAGGGCGTTGTCGATGATGATCCGGCTCATGGCATCCGTAAGCTGCGGCTCGAGGCCACGGCCGACCTCGATCCTGACCTTGCGCTCGCTCGGTACGATGATCAGCAGGACGCCATTGTTCTTGCCGGCCTGGCCGATACCCCAATGGCGGCCGAGGCGATAGCCATAGTCCTCGACCGAGTAGCCATCGAGCGACTTCAGCGTGACGACGACGATCTGGTCGGTCGATTTGGCCTCGAGGGCCCGGAGATCAGCCAGGATCTGGCTGCGATCCTCGGCCGAAAGCAGCCCGGCCTCGTCAACGATCTGACCGGACAGAGCGGGAAACCGCGGCCCCGAGAGTTGAGCGGCGGCAAGGGCGGCTACAAGCATCACGGCCGCCAGTACGATGCCGGCCGCCATAGCGGCCCGCATCGGAGCCGCGATAACCAGCGACCGGGCACACAGGACTGCCTCAGCCATCGGACTTGCCTCTCGCCGGCCCGCCCGCCGCGCGGCTCACGATTTCTTCTGGGTGCCGAAGTTGACCTGCGGAGCCTTCATCTCCTCGGCGGGGATGTCGAACGTCGCCATCTCCTTCGAGCCCGGATACATGATCCACTTCCAGATCCGGCCGGGAAACGTCACCAGCTCCGTATTGTAGATCCTCACGGAATTGATGTAGTCGCGCCGCGCGATGGCGATCCGGTTCTCGGTGCCTTCGATCTGGCTCTGCAGGGCGAGGAAGTTCTGCCCCGACTTGATATCGGGGTATCTCTCCACCACGGCCAGGAGCTGGCGCAGCGCGCCGCCCAGGGTGTTTTGCGCGTCCTGGAAGCGTTTCATGGCCTCCGGATTGTTCAGGATGTCGGCTGGGACCTGCATGCTGGTGGCCTTGGCTCGAGCTTCGACCACATCGGTCAGCACCTTGCGCTCCTGCTCCGCGAAGCCCTTCACGCTCTCGACGAGGTTGGGAATGAGGTCGGATCGGCGCTTGTACTGATTGAGCACCTCCGCCCAAGCGGCCTTCGCCGACTGCTCGTAGGTCGGGATCGTGTTGACGCCGCAACCGGCAAGGCTGAAGGCAACGGCGAGAGCCGCGAACACGGCCGCGAGCCGCCGCATGGGGAATGGGATCGCTTGGCGCATGGGTCGGGTCTCCGTGTGTCGGCGATTTCGCGCTACCAAACCTAGGAGCCGATCACGGCCGCCACAAGCACGGCACCCGGAATAAATACCCGAGATCAGACCCGTGATCGGCCTGATGTGGACTTGGGCGGCGTGCCAAATCCCCGCCACACCTGGTCCATGCCGACGGCGGCCAGGATTAGAGCGAAACCCGCCATATCGTGAGCCGCTGGGCGCTCGCCCAGCACTATCATGGCACCAAGGACCGCAAACACCGGGATCAGCAGCGTGCCAAGCGTCGCTGTCGTGCTGCTCACACGCCCCAGCAAATCGAACCACAGGATGTAGACCAAAGCCTGGGGCAGCACGATATGGTAGGCCAGCGCCGCCACCATGGCGCCGGACGACAGATCCACGCGTGGCGTCTCGAACACAGCCATGCCCGCCGCGGCGGCGATGGCTCCGACCACGATCTGCCAGATCGTCACCGCGAAAGGGTCGGCCGCAATCGGGAACTTCTTGAGCCACACGGTGCCGGCCGCCCAACTGATCGCCGCACCGAGCACATAGACGAGACCGATCGGAACGCCTCCTGCGGCAATGACCGGCCAGAAGGGCACGATGAGGACTGCCAGCCCCACCGCCCCGATGGCCAGCGACGCCGTGCGGAGGCGATCGATCCGCTCGCCGAGCGCGACCCACGCGAACAGGGCCGACCAAAGCGGCATGGTGAATGTCAGGATGGCCGCCCGGGACGTCGGCAGGTTGAGCTGAGCGAACGCCGCAAAAATATTGAACCCGGCAAGATTGAAAAGACCGGCCACGATCAACCTGGCCCAATGGCGGCGGGGAACGGCGAAAGACCGCCGCAGAACAAGCGCTACAGCCGTGAGAACGAGGGCTCCAGCGGCCAAACCAAGGGCTCTGAGCGCCCATGGCGAGACGCCGGTGAGCAGGATCTTCACGGCCGGCCAGTTCAGGCCCCAGAACAGCGCCGCGACCCATATCCGCCACATGATGCGCCCACCTGTATGCGTCAACCCAGCCGGATCATGGCGACCCCGCAAACAGCGACCGCCACCGCCAGCCATTTCAACGGCCGCACCCGCTCGCCGAGGACGAAAGCGGCAATGGCGGTGGCGAAGATCGGGCTCGTCTCGCGCAGCGCGGAGACGGTGGCCAGCGGCCCGTGCGTGAACCCGTAGAGCAACAGCAGATACGAGATCATGGAGACGGTGGCCATCAGCACGCCGAAGCGCCACTCGACGGGCGGGATGTGGCGGATCGGCCGCCGCTCGAGCTCGCTCAACACCGCCAGCGCGATCGCATTGACGACCGCCTGGGTCGCGCCATAGCCGAGCACCGAGCTGGCGCCGAGGACCGAGGTGGCGGTCCGCACGCCTTGCGCGTCGGCAAAGACCGCGCAAGCCGTGAGCACGCCCGACAGCGCGGCCAGCAGCAGACCGGACACCGGCGTCTCGCGTCGCAAAAGCGCCTCGCCGGCGAGCAGCAGCAGCGATAGAGACACGGTGACGACGCCGAGGACGCCGAAAAGCGAGGGGATCTCGCCGACCGTCAGCGCCGCGATGATCGTGATGCCGACCGGCGCCAGTCCTCGCGAGATCGGATACCCGACCGTCAGCGGCGCGCGGCGATAGGTGGCCATCAACGCGCGCACCGCAACGAGATTGGCCAGGCACGCCGCCACGATCCATGGCCAGGCGACCGCAGGCGGCAGTCCGGTAAAGGGCAGCACCGGCAGCGAGACGATGCCGCCGCCATAGACGACCACCGCGAAGCCGAGCCCGGGATCGGTTCGGCTGCGCGCCGCCGAGTTCCAGGTCGCATGCAGGGCGGCGCTCGCGAGGGCGGCCAGGAAGACCAGCAGATCCATGGGGACGGGCCGCCGCTCAGCCTCTGAAACCGGTCGCCAGCACGTAGAGCTCGGCACTGTCGGCCCGGCTCGCCGGCGGCTTGACGTGGCGGACCGTCTTGAAGTCGCGTTTCAGCGCGTCATGCAACGTGCGCTCGGTGCCGCCCTGGAACACCTTGGCGAGAAACGCGCCGCCCGGCGAAAGCACCTCCCGCGCGAACGCTGCCGCCGCTTCGGCGAGGTCCATGATGCGCAGATGGTCGGTCTTGGTATGACCGGTGGTCGGCGCGGCCATATCCGACAGAACGACGTCGGCACCGCCATCGCGCAGCAGCGCCTTGAGGCGGGCGGGCGCCTCGTCCGCCATGAAGTCGAGGAGAAGAACCGTCACGCCCGCGAGCGGCTCCATCCCGTTGATGTCGATGGCCACCACTTGCCCGCGGCCCTCGACCGACTTGACCCGGTCGGCCGCGTACTGGCTCCAGCCGCCGGGAGCGGCCCCCAGATCGACGACGCGATCACCTGGACGCAACAGTCGGTGTTTCTCATCGAGCTCCCGCAGTTTGTAGGCGGCCCGCGAGCGATAGCCCTCGCGCTTGGCCGCCGCGACGTAAGGGTCGTTGAGTTGGCGCTCCAGCCACTGCTGCGAGGAGGCCGACCGGCGCCGGGCGGTGCGCACGCGCACCTTGAGCTGCCGATGCCCGCCGCCTAACGCGCCCTTGCCGCCCGTCGGCGTCCCGCGTGTCATCGATTGTCTCCGCCCATGGCCGGCCTGTCAGGCATCGGGTACCGGCCACCGATGCGCTGCCCCACGATAATGGCCATCCTCGCTCATCAAGGTGGCCAGTATACCCTCGCGCAGCCCCCGGTCGGCCACCCTGAGCCGATCCGCCGGCCACAGGCGAAGCAGCGCCTCCAGGATCGCGCAGCCGGCGAGCACCAGATCGGCGCGCTCCCGGCCGATGCACGGCTCTGCCACACGCTGCTCGTAGGTGCGAGCGAGCAGATCGCCGGTGACGGCGCGAACATCCCCGATGTTCAGCCAGCATCCGTCGACCCGGTTGCGATCGTAGCGTGTGAGACCGAGCCGGATGCCGGCGACGGTCGTGACCGTTCCGGATGTGCCCAGCATGTGCATGCGCTGGGAGCGCATCCGCTCGCCGAAGCGGTGCTTGTCCTCGAACGGCGCCAGCAGGTCGGTGACCGCGCCGACCATCGCCTCGAAGCCCTCCTTCGTCACGTGCCGGCCGCCATAGCGCTCCGACAGCGTGACGACCCCGACGGGAAGCGAGGTCCAGGCCACGATGCAGCTCGTCGCCTCCAGCCGATCCGCCAGCGACCGCCCCCACTTCCCGTCGTGGCGCGCCAGATCGAGCCAGATCAGCTCGGACGAGCCGCCGCCGATGTCGAAGACGAGGGCAAGATCGCTCTCTATGTTCAGCAGCGAGGCGCATCCCGAAACCGCAAGATGCGCCTCCTCCTCCCTAGTTAGGATTTCCATGTCCAGGCCCATGCCGGCGCGCACCTCCTCGAGGAAGGCCGGCCCGTTCTCCGCAACGCGGCAGGCCTCGGTGGCAACCAGGCGCGAGCGCTCGACGCCCCGGCGCGTCATCTTGGCGGCGCAGATCTTGAGCGCGTCCCAGGTGCGCGACATCGCCGCGTCGGAAAGGCGACGCGTGGCGGTGACCCCTTCGCCCAGCCGGATGATCCGGGAGAACGCGTCGAGCACGAGGAAGCCGCGCCGCGACGGCCGGGCGATCAACAACCGACAGTTGTTGGTGCCGAGATCGAGCGCGGCATAGATTCGCGGCACATCCCCAGCAGCCGACCCGCTCTTGTGGTGCGACGATGGCCGCCTGTCCGCCGGCTCGGCCGCGCGCGCAGAGGCTGCCTCGGTTGTGGGCTTCGCCGGCTCTGCCAGCGAGCCCACCGACGGGACCCCGACTGCGTGCTGACTCAACGGCCCGTCTTCGCTCGCGGCCTCCACGTCTCATCCCCAGCGCCTGTCACCCGAGCGCCTGGCATCCAAAGACAACGGATGTGCGCGCGCGTGTCTGGTTTCAGGCGTCGCCAAAAGTCGATTTGAGTACAATCCAGGGCAATCTAACAGGTAGCGCGCTGTGGTAAAGCATGGGCACGGCATGGTGTTAATCAATCGGGGACAATTCGGCCGCGGCACCCGCCGGACGTCACACGGGCAAGCCGGCATGGGTTGGCTTGCCCGGCTCGCCGCCGCGGTTGCACTCGCGGCCGGCGGCGCGGTGGCTGCAGCGGCCCAGTCCGCCAGCATCGAGGCGGCGGGCCGGCGCCTTCTCGCCGCCTATCCCGATCATCTCGCCGACGTCGAGAATGGGATGCTCGTCTGGCGTGACGGCACGCGCATGCCGATCGACGACGGGCGGGGGCAGAAGCGCTTCGAGGACTGGCTGGCCGCGCCCGATCTCGAGGACATGCTGGCCCAGCCCTATCCGGCCGGCGCCGCTGCGACAGCACCGGCGCTGAATGCCGATCCCGGTCGGGCCCGCAACGCCGCGTTCTTCGATCGCATGTACGGCGACTGCCGCAAGGGCGAGGTCGCCGGTCGCTTGACCGAGGTCGTTTGGCTGCCGAGAAAGAGCGGCCAGCGCCTCAAGGTCACGCGGATCAACGGCGTCGATCGCAAGCTGGCCGCCGTCTCCGCCGAGCTCGACCTGCTGCCGGCCCGCTTCGATGCCTACCTCGTGCCCTCGGCCGGCACCTACAATTGCCGCGCAATCGCCGGGACCGACCGCGCATCGGCGCATGGCCATGGCATCGCCATCGACATCGCGACGCGGCACGCCAGCTACTGGCGGTGGGCGGGCTCGGGTGCCGGCGGCCGCATCACCTATGCGAACGCCATCCCGATCGAGATCGTGCGCATCTTCGAGAAGCACGGCTTCATCTGGGGAGGCCGATGGTACCACTTCGACACGATGCACTTCGAGTACCGGCCTGAGCTTCTGCCAAAGTCCCCCTAGCCTTTGACCTAGCCGGCGACCCGGCCCCGCTTTCGCCATGGCGCAGAACGGCGCCGTTTGCTAGCAACGCCCGTCCATTCGGGGGAAGGAAATCCATGCGCCTGTCGGTGGTGACCTCGGCGATCGTTGCCGCGCTGGTCGGGATTGCGGGTGCGCTCGCCGTCGTGCTGGCCGCCGCGGAGGCCGTGAAGGCAACTCCCGGGCAGACCACCTCGTGGGTCACCGCCCTCGCCATCTCGATGGCGCTGACCAGCGGCTACCTCAGCCTGCGTCATCGCATCCCCGTCATCACCGCATGGTCGACCCCGGGCGCGGCCGTCATTGCCGCCACCGGCGGCGCCATGACGATCGAAACCGCCGTTGGCGCTTTTCTCCTGGCCGGCGGGCTGATCGTCCTAACGGCTGCGTTCCGCCCGCTCAGCGCGTGGATCGAGCGCATCCCTGTGCCGATCGCGGCGGCCATGCTGGCGGGCGTGCTGGTCCGCTTCGTGACCGGCATGTTCGAGGTCCTTCCCGGCGCGCCGCAGCTCGTGCTGCCGCTCATCGCTGTATTCCTCGTGGTGCGCATGGCGAGCCCTTCGGCAGCGATGATCGCGGTCATCGCTGCCGCGGTGGCCATCGCCTATCACTCGGGCGACCTGGCGGGCCTCGAGAAAACGCTGTCGGTCTCCCATCTCGAGATCGTGGTGCCGCATTTCGAGATCGGCGCCCTGATCGGCCTCGGCGTGCCGCTGTTCCTCGTGACCATGGCATCGCAGAACCTGCCGGGGGCGGCAGTCCTGCGCGCCAATGGCTATCCGGTGCCGATGGGCTCGGTGCTGGCGGTGACCGGCCTCGCCTCGGTGCTGACCGCGCCGCTCGGCGCCCATACGACCAACCTCGCCGCCATCACCGCGGCGATCTGCACGGGCCCGGACGCCCACCCCGACCCCACCAAGCGCTGGACGACGGGCATTGCCTATTGCTTCGTCTACGGCGGGCTGGCGGTGCTGGGCGCCTCCCTGGTTGCGTTGTTCCAGGCTTTTCCGGGCGCGCTGATCAAGACCGTTGCCGGGCTCGGTCTGATCGGCTCGCTGACCGGCGCGCTCGGCTCGGCGCTCGACACGGCGACCTATCGCTTTGCCGCCGTCGCAACCTTCTGCGTCACCGTCTCGGGGATGACGCTCTTCGGCATCGGCTCCGCGTTCTGGGGGCTGGTGGCCGGGATCGTGCTGGTCGGCTTCGAGCAGGTCGCAGCAGCCGTGCGGCGCTGAGCGGCGCGCGTCCTCCTGCCCCGCACCTTGCGCACGTGAGGCCGGCCTGTTAGATACCCGCCGACCCCTGGTGGGGGATCGTCTAATGGTAGGACTGCAGACTCTGACTCTGCCTGTCTAGGTTCGAATCCTAGTCCCCCAGCCAACTCATTCATCAATGATTTCAATGGGTCGATTGACCCGATTTGCGGGCCCGGTCAGGAGGCGGACGGAGCGGGCCCGCCGCCCCGCCGACTGCGACCGCCGCCACCTCGAGCCATCCAAGTCCCGGCCGCCTTGCATCTGTACGACCCGAGACGCAAATCGGCAGACGCACCGGCAGCCGACGCCAAGGCGCACGTCCACGGGACTGTGATTACCGCACCACCTGCGCCCGCCACGCTGGTTGACCACTGCCGGAGCGCATGCGAAAGGATGCGCTTGGTCCGGAGCGTAGCGCAGCCTGGTTAGCGCACCAGTCTGGGGGACTGGGGGTCGGGAGTTCAAATCTCCCCGCTCCGACCAATATTCCAACGACTTAGTTCGTCCGCCGTCGGCCTAGTTGTACAAGATCGGCGGCCGGTTGTACAAACTCGCCCTCATCGGCGTTCTGGCTCCGTGCCGCATCGGCGGCCTCCCACTTGAGAATCGCAGCGGCCGCTAGGCGCTTCTGGTTCACCTGCTTGGCATAGTGTTCGACCATGTCGCGCGATTGCCCGGTGATTGCCGCCGTCTCGGCATCGGTGCATCCGGCTTCAAGCAGGAACACGACTGCGGACTTTCTCAAGCCATGGAACACGAGCCGCCGCTCACGCAGCGCCGCCATTTCCGGCCGGTTCAGCTCATCCTGCCATGCCGCTTTGAACCCATCGCGCGTCCAGGCCCTGTCGCGCGAGTTGGTGAGGATCGTTCCGCTCAGTCGTTGTAGCGCTACGACGTTGTCGCTCTTCTTCCCTTCACGCGCTTCGATGGTGATCAGCACTTGTTTCAGTTCTTGATGGATTGGAATCCATAGCCTCTTCCCAGTTTTGCTCTGCACCACCGAGATCAGCCGGCCTTCGATGTCACTCCAGCCCATGACAAGAACGTCGCTGAGCCTCTGACCCGTGTAGAGCGCCAGCGCCGCGGCTTCCTGAGGTGCCTACGGCGAAGTGGTCCGAGTTGAGGTATGGCCTGAGAGGCCAACTGGAGGGACCACGATGGCAAAGCGGCACAAGCCTGAAGAGATCATTGCGAAACTTCGGCAGGTGGAGGTGAT
>JAESFN010000225.1_pt1 | contig 63667 bp, 61 predicted proteins | sample 9269411 | NCBI WGS metagenome assembly JAESFN01 (sample SAMN14505399, study PRJNA617100) | algae metagenome | isolation source: Iphinoe sp. HA4291-MV1 and co-occurring heterotrophs from trail next to... | place: USA: Maunawili Falls, Hawaii | collected 2009-07-25
TGCACTTGCCTTCGGCATCGTTACGCTGCGCCTTCTAGCTGCCCGAAATACGCCCGGGTCGCGTATCGTAAAACCCTAGGGGCATTCCGTTACCAAACCTTCAATCCGAACCCGCGTTATGCTGCGGATTTGAGCCGGGTGAGCGCCGCTGCCAGCCGCGCTGCTATACCTTCGACCGGGGCCTGCTCGATCACTGCGCCCTCTTCGAACGCCACCCGCGGCATGCCGTAAACCAGCGCCGAAGCCTGGCTCTGCCCCACCGTATAGGCCCCCGCCTCGCGCATCAGCTTCAGCCCGCGCGCCCCGTCGCGGCCCATGCCGGTAAGGATGGCGCCCACCGCCATCCCGCCAACGGTCTTGGCCACCGACTCGAACAATACGTCGACACTCGGGCGATGCCCGGACATCAGTTCGTCCTGCGTCACCCGGCACTTGAGCTGGCCGGAGCTTCGCTCGACCCGCAAATGAAAGTCACCGCGGGCCACATAGGCATGGCCCGGCAACAGCGGCATCCGGTCCTCGGCTTCCACCACTCGCAGTTCGGTCAGCTCGTCGAGCCGCCCGGCGAAGCGGCTGGTGAAGCCGGCTGGCATGTGCTGCGCTATGACGATCGGCGGGCAGTCGGGCGGCATCTGGCTCAGCACCACACGGATCGCCTCGACCCCGCCCGTCGATGCCCCGATGGCGATCAGCGCGCCGTTCGGCGCCGCAGCGGTCCGCACCGGCACATTGGCTGTCGGCGCTTTCAGGGCGCGGCCCTTCACGTCGGAATGGGCCGCCGCCCTCACCTTCTGGCGGAGGTTCTCGCCGAACGCATCGAGCCCACCCGACAGCGTCGCATTGGGCTTGGCAACGAAATCCACCGCCCCCAGTTCGAGCGCCAGCAGCGTTTCGCTCGCCCCTTTGGTGGTCAGCGTCGAGACCATCACCACCGGCAGCGGATGCAGCCGCATCAGCTTGTCGAGGAACTGCAGCCCGTTCATGTTGGGCATCTCGATATCGAGCGTCACCACGTCGGGGTTGAGGTCCTTCACCTTGGAGCGCGCATCGATCGGATCCTCGGCTGTACCGACGACGATAATGTCGCCGTCCTTGCCCAGCGTGCGGCTCAGCACCTCGCGAATGAGTGCGGAATCATCGACGACCAGCACCTTGATGCTCATGCTGCGTCCCTCGCCTTCTGCTGTGCGCGTGCCTGGTAGATGGTCTTGCCGACCAGCCGGAAATTGGCGCCGCCGGCGCCCAGATTCTCGGAGTGCCCGATATAGAGGAAGCCGTCCGGCACGAGGATCGCGCCAAGCCGCGCAAACAGTTCGCCCTGCGTCTTCTTGTCGAAATAGATGGCAACGTTCCGGCAGAATACCGCGTCGAACGGCCCCTTCATCGGCCAGGGGTTGTGCATCAGGTTGAGCGGCTTGAAGGCGATCAACTCGCGCACCGCCATCGGAATCTGCACCTGCCCGGCGCCGGCGCGATCGAACAGTGAGGCGCGCTCCCTGGACAGCCCGTTGAGCTCGGCTTCCGGGTAAACGCCACCCGCCGCCTTCGCCACCACATTGGTGTCGATGTCGGTGGCAAGGATGCGGAAATCCCAGCGTTTGAGCTCAGGGAACGCCGCGAGCAGGCTCAGCGCGATGGTGTAGGGCTCCTGCCCGGTCGAGCAACCCGCCGACCAGATCCGTAGCTTCGGTCGCCCATTGGCGCCCATCCGCGGCCGCTGCGCCATCAACTGGCGCACATAGGTCTCGAGATGATCGAAATGATGATCTTCACGCCAGAACCGCGTCAGGTTGGTGGTCAGCGCGTTGATGAATTCCTGCGCGTCGGCAGGCGTCCCCTGCCGTTCGAGATAGTCGAGATAGGCGTCGAACGAGTTGAGCCGCAGTGTGCGGACGAGCTTGCCCAGCCGCGACACCACCAGGGTGCGCTTGGCCTCCGACAGTGAGATTCCGGCTTCCTGATAGACGCGTGCCTTGACCCGATTGAACTCGCGGTCACTGAGGGCAAATTCGCCCTGATCCATGCTGCCCCCTGTAGGCCCATTCTAGGCCGAGCGTCTGCGCGCCGGGAGTTGCAGGGCTTTTGCCGCCTCCGAGCCGACCGCAGCGACGCTGCCGTCCAGCCGGGCGATGGCGCCGCTGCCCTCATCCAGTGCACCGGCAATCATGTCCGTCTCATTGCTTAGATTCTCTAAATGCCCACCGAGGCCGGAGAGAATCTTTTTGAGCGATGCGGCCTGCTCGACCGAGACGCTGGCCTCCCGCCGCGAGGTACCGACCAGCGATTTGATCTCGCGCGCCGCTTTCTGCGTCGCCTGCGCCAGGGTGCGCACCTCGGCCGCCACCACCGCAAACCCGGCGCCCTTTTCGCCGGCCCGCGCTGCTTCCACCGCCGCATTGAGGGCAAGGAGGTTGGTGCGGAAACTCACATCCTCGATGCTCGACACCATCCGGTCGATCTCGGCTGTGGTGCTCTCCACCCCGCCGACCGACGCACTGGTGCGCTGCACGGCGAGCGCCGCATCGGCCGCCAGCGCCGCCGCCTGCCGCTCCAGGGTACGCACCGACTGTGCCTTGGCGCGCCCCTTTTCGATGGCGCTCGAGGCGACGGCGAGCCCCGCCCGGCTCTGGTCAGCGAGTTCGGCAAGACTGGTGACGCTGGCCCGGTAGCGGTCAATGGCGCGGAGGATCGCTTCCATCTTGGCTTCGAGATGGGCCCGCGCCATCAGCGCCTCCTCGCGTTCGACGAGGATGGCGTTGAGGTCGTGCTCGAACTGCCTCAGCTCCGGCGCCATCGCCCCGGCGCCCATCAGCAGCAGCGCATCGATCTCTTCGCCGCGCAGCAGCTGGCCGATCGCCTTTACCGATTTGTCGAACTGCTCCAGCGCCCCGCCCAGCGCTTTCAGCGCCGGTGAGTGCTGCATGCCCCAGTCATCGAAGCGGAACCCAGTGCGGCCATTGGAGAGCGCCGTAATGAATGCATCGAAATCGTCGTCGGCGATATGGTAGCCGGCCGGGGTGAACTCGATGATCGAGCGCCCGCCGCCCAGCTCGCGGCGCTCCGCCACATAGCGACGATCGCCGACGGTGACGATACTTTCCGCCGCCATGTCCTCGAGCAGCACGCTGCCACCCAGCACGTCGGAGATCAGCCCGCCCTCTTCGGCCGTCGGCTCGGCCAGCACCAGGCCGTTGCTGACCCCGAGGATCTCGCCGTCGCCATCGACCAGCGCCGCCGGCTGCCTGAGGCTGCCGAACGCCGCCTTGAAGTTGTAGGCCCGATCGAGCCGGGTGCAGAGGCTCTGCACCACGGCCTCGAGGCTGGTCGCCTCACTCGCCCGTACCCCGACCGCCTGACCGATCGTGCTCAGCCGCGCGGCGAACGCCCGGTCAGCGCGCAACCCAACGATGAACGCCCCGGTCATCGCCGCGCCCGCGGCGATGATCGCCACCACCGCGCTCAGGAGCCCGACGCCGAACAGCAGTACGGCGCCGACCACGACCAGCGCGGCGGCGAGCCAGCATAGATTAGCGATGAGCGCTATGCGCAAGCGCCGCACGAATCACCGAGCCCCGACGGGCCTCCCCAGGCCCTCGCGGCGACCCTAGAACCGGAATGGTTAATCAAACCTATACTTGGCGGCGATCGCGTAACGACTTGGTAATTGTGTTGGCCGGGAGGCGGACGGCTCGCCTCAGAACAGCTCGATATCGTCGACCACCGGCTTGGTGATGACGCTGCGGCGGCTCGCCGCCACGGCCAGTTCTTCCTTCGCGATCGAGGCGTTGGCGGTATTGTCGAGACGCTTGATGAAGGCGCGGCCCGAATACGGCTTGAACATCACCCGGCGCGCATAAGTGCCGCCGAGATCCTCCTTGGCCATCTCATAGCCTTCGTTGGCGAGAAACTCGCGCACGAACTCGATGTTCTTGAGCCCGATATCGTCGAGTGCGCCATTGATCTTGCCGCCGCCGAACACCTTGATCTCGAGGTTGGCCTTACGGCCGGTGCCGCGAGTCAGCACCTTGTTGATCAGCTGTTCCATGGCAAAGGCGCCGTAGCGCGCCGAGGCGCCATAGCGATCGGCCGCCGAGGCCGACTGCTCGGCGAGCAGGAAATGGTTCATCCCGCCGACATTGGCGACGCGGTCGCGGACGCAGGCCGAGACACAGCTGCCGAGCACGGTCGAGAAGGTCAGGTCCACCTCGTTCGACACCAGGCAATCACCCTGGTGTACGGTCGTCACCACACCACGATCGAACTCGGGCGGCAGTGAACTCGACATGACCATAGTAACGTTGGATCCGAGATAGAGTGGCATGTCATCGTTACCGGCAATTCGTTAGTGAAGCGCTAACCAAAAGCCTCGGGTCCGCCCTGACGCCGGCGCATTCGCAAGGAGCCATTCAGAAATCCGCGCTAGGGTTCGCTGGTACTACGGGGGTTTTCTCTACATGTCTCTGCAAAGGCTCGCCCGCGAGCTCGATGAAACCGCGCGCCAGACCGCCGGCATGGTGGAAGGCGTGACGCAGGCCCTCGAACTGCTCGCCGACAAGTCGATCTCCGCCGATGAAGCGCGCCGCGAAGCCGCCCGCATCATCATCAATGCCCTGCAGGGCCAGGACCGCATCGAGCAGCGCTGCCAGAACATGGCGCTGGCCGTGCGCCAGTTCGCCCTCCTCCCCCCCGACGCGCCGCAGGCGGTCTACGACGAGATCTGGTCGAGCCTGGTGCTCGACGAACTCCGCGTCCCGGCTCTCTCCGGCAGCGCCAGCTTTGGCGTCCACGGCGAAGCCGAGCTGTTCTGAGTAGTCGCACCAGCGCGGTGTTGGCCTCGATCGCCAACTCACCCACCGGGTGTCATCCCAACGAAAGCTGGGACCCAACGCTCCACCTGCGTCTGCCGATAGATGGGTCCCTGCTTTCGCAGGGATGACATCGAGGGTGAATGGTCTGCCGGTGAAAGATCAGGCCCCCAGCGACCTCAAACCACCTTGGCCCGCACCTTGTAGCGCGGCTGATCCCACGCCCTGGTCCGCATCACCTCGCCGACAATCTCGGCGGCCCGTTGCACGTCGGCGAAACTGAGATAGAGCGGCGTCAGCCCGAAGCGCAGGATATCGGGTTCGCGGAAATCCCCGATTACCCCGCGCTCGATCAGCGCCTGCATCACCGCATAGGCCTCGGGATGCCGCAGCGACACCTGTGTGCCGCGCCGCGCCGCATCTGTCGGTGTCGCCAGTTGCAGTTCCGGCGCCAGCCGTTTCACCTCGCCGGTGAACAACTCGAACAGCTGATCCGCCTTGGCCCTGAGCGCCCCGAGGTCGACCCCGTCGAACGTGTCGAGAGCCGCATCCAGTGCCGACATCGACAGCACTGGCGGCGTCCCCACCCGCATCGCGCCGATCCCGTCTGCCGGCCGATACGCTTCGGCAAAGCTGAACGGCGCGGCATGTCCGAGCCAGCCGGTCAGCGGCTGTCGCAACCCCTGGAGATGCCGGGGCGCGGCATAGACGAAGGCGGGCGCTCCCGGCCCGCCATTGAGATACTTGTAGCCGCACCCGACGGCAAAATCGGCATCTGCGCCGCCAAGATCGACCGGAAAAGCGCCCGCCGAATGGCACAGGTCCCAGATGGTCAGCACTCCAGCCTGATGCGCCGCCGCCGTCAGCCCGGCCATGTCGAGCTTCGCCCCAGTCCGGTAGTTCACCTCGGTGAGCAGCAGCACCGCCACATCGTCACCGAGCGCCGCCTCGATCTCGGCGGCCTCGACCAGCTGCAGCTCATGCCCCTGCCCCATAAGCTCGGCGACACCCGCGGCGATATAGCCGTCGGTCGGGAAGTTCCCCCGCTCCGAGACGATCACCTTGCGCCCGGGCCGTAGCCGCAGCGCCGTAACCAGCACCTTGAACAGGTTCACCGAGGTGGAGTCGGCCGTCATCACGGTTTTCGGCGCCGCACCGATCAGCCGGGCGATCCGATCTCCCACCCGCCCCGGCAGGTCGATCCAGTCATGCGTATTCCAGCTGCGGATCAGCCCCTCACCCCATTGCGTCGCCACCACCTCGGCGATCCGCCCCTTCACAGCGCGCGGCAGCGCCCCGAGCGAGTTGCCGTCGAGGTAGATGATGCCGGGAGGCAGGTCGAACTGTTGACGAGTGCGGGCAAACGGATCGGCGGCGTCGAGAGCGGTGATGTCGGTCATGGCGTGATCAATAGCCGGCGATACGCCGGGCGCAAGCATGTCAGTACAGCGCGTGTGGCCCCACCCCACCCAGCTCCGCTAAGCGTCTCACGACGCCAAGCTTCGCTGCCCTCCCCATCAAGGGGAGGGAGACCCGACTGCATGCTTCGGTTCTGTCGTCTCCCTCCCCCTTGTGGGGAGGGTAGCGCAGCTCGGCGGAGCCGTAGCGAAGCTAGGGTGGGGGTGGCCACAGCCGCGATGCTTCCACCCGTCACTCCGCCGCCACCGCCTCATCCGCATGCCGGTGGATCGCTCCCATCACCTTGCGGCTCATCGCTTCATAACTGCGATCATTGTCGAAGCCATCGACGATCCGGAACTCATGCATGACGAGGATCCGGTCGGCCAGCGCCACCATTTCCGGCAACTCCGACGAGATCAGGAGGATCGCCAGCCCGTCGTCGGCCAGCTTGCCGATCAGCTCATGGATATAGGCCTTGGTCTTGATGTCGATGCCAACCGTCGGCTCGTCGATGATGAGCAGGTCGACCTTGGCCGCCAGCCACTTGGCCAGCGACACCTTCTGCTGATTGCCGCCCGACAGGTTCCCCACCGCCTGCTCGAGGCTCGGCGTGCGGATCTCCAACTGCCGCGCGAATGGTTCCGCCGCCTTGCGTTCACCCGCTGCCGTCTGGAAGCCGAGAAACTTCGCCAGCCGGTCCCAGATGGTCATCGCCACGTTGAAGCGGATCGGGTGCAGCAGCACCACGCCTTCATACTTCCGATCCTCGCTCAGATAGCCGATGCGGTGCCGTTTCAGCGCCTCCTCGACAGTACGGATCGCCACCGGCTTGCCGTCGATCGCCAACGTCCCTCCGCTGAGCCTGTCCTTGCCGACCAGCGCCCGCGCCAGCTCCGTTCGCCCTGCCCCGACGAGTCCGTAGAGCCCCAGAATCTCCCCGCGCCGCACTGTGAACGAGATGTCGCGATGCCCAGCAACCGTGGCGACGCCCTGCGCTTCGAGCTTGATCGCGCCCGTCGCCGCCTTGGGCGGCCGCACCACGGCGGTGCGCTCGGCCCGCCCGATCATTGCCTCGATCAGGCGGCCGCGCGTCATGTTGGCCATCGGCTCGCCCACCAGCGTCGTCTCACCGTCGCGGAGCACCGTCACCCGGTCCGAGATCGCCAGCACTTCCTCGAGCTTGTGCGAGACGAAGAGGATCGCTGCCCCTTGCGCCTTCAGTCGCTTGATCAGTGCGAACAGCGCTTCGGCTTCCTCACCGGTCAGCGAGGCGGTCGGCTCGTCGAGCAGCAGCACCTTCGCCTCATGGCTCAGCGCCTTGGCGATCTCCACCATCTGCATCTGCGCGACGCTGAGGTGCCGGACTTCGGTGCGCGTATCGACCGTGAGCCCGATCATTTCGAGGTATTTCTTCGCTTCGGCATTGGCCTTGGCGTAATCCACCAGCCCGGCTCGCCGTGGCAGGTTCTCGAGCAGGATGTTCTCGGCTACCGAGAAGCGCGGGATCAGGTTGCGCTCCTGGTGCACTGCCGAGATGCCGAGCCGGATGGCGTCGCGCGGACTGTTGAGCGTAATCTCCTGCCCGTCGAGCAGCAGCCGCCCGCCATCCGGCCGGTGCACTCCAGTGACGATCTTGATCAGCGTCGACTTTCCGGCGCCGTTCTCGCCCATCAGCGCATGCACTTCGCCGGGGCGAAGCTCCAGCGACGCGTCCTTCAGCGCCCTGACGCCCGGGAACGACTTGCTTGCCTTGTCGACCGTCAGCGCCATCAGCTCTCTCCTACCCTGATGGCGCGATAACGGTTGAACCACACCGCGGCGAGGATCAGCGCCCCGAGCAGGAACTGCACCCAGTAGGGGTCAACCTTCACCAGCACCATGGCGTTCTGGATCAGCCCGATCAGCACCACCGCGAGCAGCGTTCCGACGATCGAAATAGCTCCACCGGCGAGGCTCGCACCGCCGATGATCGGCGCCGCGAACGAGATCACCAGCCAATCCGAACCGATGGTCGGCTGCGCTGAACCGAGCTGCGCTACCGCGAGGATGCCCGCCACTGCGGCAAGCAATCCCGACAGCACATGCGCGGAAATGATCGCCCGGGGCACCGAGACGCCGCTCAACTGCGCCGCTGGCGCATTGCCGCCCACCGCCAGCATGTGCCGCCCCGGCACAGCGCGCGAAAAGAACAGCGCGAGGATCACCGTCACCAGCAGCGGCACGATCAGCAGCAGCGGGAACAGTCCGAGCCGGCCGTTGCCGAAGGCGACGAAGTCAGGCGGCAGGTTGTAGAACGGCACTGCCTTGGTGATCCCCAGGTTGATGCCGGCGAAGGCCGATGCCGTCGCCAGGGTGACGATGAAGCCGTTGATCCCGGTCTTCACCGTCAGCCAGCCATTGACGAAACCGGCCGCGCCGCCAGCGGCAACGCCGATGGCGATGGCCGGCAGCGTCGGCACCCCCAGCGCATCCATCAGCCCGCCGGTGACCACCGCCACCAGCCCGCCCAGTGCGCCAACCGAGAGGTTCATCTGCCCGACCCCGAGCATCACCATCTGCGAATAGGCGACGAGCAGCGAGACGCAGATCGAGCGCAACAGCACGAACAGGTTGAACTCGCTGAGAAAGGCCGGCGCGCTTACGGCCAGCGCAATGCCACCGGCGATGATACCGATCAGGATCCCCGACCATTGCAGGCGAAAGAACGATCTCATAATGCCCGCCTCGCCTGCTCGCGCGCCACATAGGCCGCCCGTCCGCGCTCGATCAGGATGGCGGCCAGGAGGAATGCCCCGAGGAACAGCGGCAACCAGAAATTGCCGATCTCCAGCACCAGCAGCCCCGAGCGGATGGTCGACACCAGCAGCGCCCCGAGGATGGTCCCCACCACCGAGACAATGCCGCCCGACAGCGCCGTGCCGCCGATCACCGGTGCGAGGAAACTCGGCAGCAGCCAGTCGTCGCCAGCCACCGCCGGCATCGCCGCCGCCAGCCGCGAGGTGAGCATCAGCGCCGCTGCCGCAGCGAGGACGCCTGACAGCGCATGCACGAAGACAATGGTGCGATCGACCGGGATGCCGCTCATCTCGGCGGCCCGCGCATTGGCACCGACCGCAAGGATCTGCCGGCCCAGCGTCGAGTGCTTGAACAACAGGTAAAGCGCCAGCCCGATCAGCAGCGCCACCGCGGCGAGGCTGGGGATCGCCGGCAGGCTGCCGATCGCCGGTCCCACGGCGCTCTTGCCGAAGGCGCCGAACTCCGGCGGCAGGCCATTGAGCGGCACCGCCTTGGTGAGGATCAGCATGCCACCTGAAAACAGGCTCGCGCTCGCCAGCGTCACCACGAAGCTGTTCACCCCGGTCTTGACGATGGCAAAGCCGTTGAGCCAGCCAAGCGCCGCCCCGAGCGCCAGCGTACCGGCGATCGCTACCGGGATCGGCAGCCCCAGCACCTGCATCAGGTAGCCCGAGAACATCACCGCGCAGACCCCGATCGCTCCGACCGAAAGGTTCATCCCGCCGGTCGCCAGCACCACCATCTGGGCGAAGCCGACGACGATATCGACCGCCACCGAGCGCAGCAGCGAATTGAGGTTGAACTTCGACAGGAACCCCGGTGCCAGATTGGCGAACACCGCCCACAGCACCACGAGGATCAGGAACAGCCCGACCTGCGTCGAGCCGCGAAGCAGGAACGAGCTGAGCGTACGGCGGGGTGCCGGGTCCATGGCCGAGGCTGACCTGGGCCGAGGCTCGGCGTCAAGCGCAGAGGTCATTGCGGGTACTCGGAGTGGAAAGCGGTAGCAGACGGCCCCCTCCCATCCTCCCCCATGAAGGGGGAGGTGCCGCCCTGTGGGCTTGGTACGATCGAGCCACAAGCGCCACTTCACCTCCCCCTTCATGGGGGAGGCCGGGAGGGGGCCGTCTGCTTCAGTCAGGTCTCAGATCACGGGCAGCTCAGGAACTTGTCCTTGAAGCTCGCCTGCAGTTCGCCGGTCAGCTTCTTCAGGTCGTCCTTGTAGCTCTCGATATTGGCCGAGCTGATCAGCAGCGTGCCGGAGTCGATGAACTTGGCTGTCTGCGGCGTGGTGATGAACGGCGCATCCGCCTTCACCGTGCAGCCTTCGGCCAAGAGGTCCACCGCATAGGCGCCGATATAGCCCTGGCCATAGGGGTTCTGCGCCATGGTGCCGGCAACAAACCCGTCCTTGATGCCATCGAGCACGATCTTGTCGTCATCGATGCCGATCAGCTTGATCTTCTTGTCGCCGAGATTCTTCAGCGCCGTGGCGGCGACCACCGACGAGATGTAGCCGGTGGCGATCATGCCGCCGATCTGGTCCTTCTGCGCGGCAAGCAGCGCATTGATCTTCTGGTCGCCCTGCTCCTGGTTGTCGGTATCGCCCAGCGTCTGCAGCAGCGTCACCGCGCCGTTGGTCTCGGCCACCGCCTTTTCCACCGCCTGGACGCGCAGCGTGGTGTTGGGGTCGACCAAGAGGCCCGCGAGGTGCACCACCGCGCCCTTGCCGCCCATCGCCTCGATCAACGCCTTGGTGCCGAGATAGGCCGAGGCGTAGACGTCGGTCGCCATGCAGAACGCCGTATCGGTCGGATCCTGGGCGCAGCCACCCAGCGCCACGGCTGGAATGTCATTGGCCTTCAGTTCGGCGATGGTCGAGTTGACGCCCACCGCATCGCCCGGGAAGTAGCCAAAGCCGGCATAACCCTGCGCCGCGAGGCTCTCGAACAGCTCGGTCTGCAGTTCCAGCTTCCATTCGGCCGGCACTTTGTATTCCACCGAAGCGATGCCGAAATCCTTCTGCGCATCCGCCGCCGCCTGCTCCCAGGGCGCGAAATACGGGTGCGGACCGCCCGGCACGAGGGCGATCTTGTTGTCCGACGCCATGGCGGCAAGCGGCGACAACGCCACGCCCAAGGCGAAACCCACGGCGAGCGCGCCGCGCATACGGGTAACCTGCATGATCTTCTCCCTTTGTCGGTGGATGCCTCCCGATCCTCCTCGGGCAGCATACACGCTGGCCAAGGCGTAACACTAACGCATATCGCATGCAATATTCTTTTCGTTGACATTCGCCCCGCCTCTGCTGTTATGGCCTCGCCTGCAAGGGCGGCCGGACCATCAAGCTGTCGCCCTTTCTGACGAAAGTGTTTGGGGAGGAGCGGTGCGTGGACGATCTTGATGGCAGGCGCCCCGACCGAACGCGCCTCCGGCCCGAACTGCGTGACATGCTCGAAGCGGCCGGGCGGGCCGGTACCCTCAGCAACGACCAACTCGGTGTCACGAGGGCTCGCGCCGCCTCCGAGGTCAGTCTCGCCGGCCACTGGGGCAAGAGAGACGAGCTGCCGCCGCCGCTCACCTTCACCCTCGGCGATCCCGCCATCCGCTGTCGCCTCTATCGCGGCGGCGAGCTCGGCGCCACCATGCTGTTCCTGCATGGTGGCGGCTGGGTGGTGGGCAGCCTCGACACGCACGACGGCGCCGCCCGTGCCCTCGCCTTGGCCGCCGGCTGTAACCTGCTTTCGGTCGAATACCGCAAGGCTCCGGAGCATCCATTTCCGGCAGGGCTCGACGATGCGGAAATGGTACTGCGCTGGGTAGTCGCCGAGGGTGCCGGGCTTGGCCTCGATGGCGATCGCATCGTTCTCGCCGGTGACAGCGCGGGCGCCAACATCGCCGCCGCTCTGGCGCTTCGCGCCCGTAACCATGGCATCCGGCTCACCGGCCAGATGCTGATCTATCCGGCCACCGACCTGGCGCACGAAACCACCAGCACGAACCAGTTCGCGCATGGCTTCTTTCTGTCTCGGGCGACACTCCGCTGGTACATCGCCAACTACCTCTCAGGCGCCGACCCGACTGACCCAGAGGCCTCGCCGCTGCTTGCTCGCGACCTCAGCGGCCTTTGCCCCACCCTGCTCGTCACCGCCGACCACGACCCGCTGCGCGACGAAGGCCGCGCCTATGCGGCTCGCCTCACCGAGGCCGGCAACGCCGTCACCTTCCGCGAGTGGCCCGGAACGACGCACGGCTTCATGATCATGTCCGGGGTGACGCCGGCGGCACGGCAGTTGATCGCGGTGATGGGAAAGTGGACGCGGGAGGTGTGGGGGTGAGCTCTCGGTGCGCCGCCGCCGCCGCGCGCCCGCCCAGCTGCCGGGTGGGGCGGACAGAAATGATCCCCAACCGACATGCGACTTTAGTATTATCCTTTTCTCATACTTTGGTCTAATAAGCGCTGATCCTGCCTTGACGCTCGCCGCACCCCCGCGGAAGGTGCGGGCCGAAAGCGGGCATTCCCCGCAAGAGGGACGAGGAACCTTCATGGCACCAGTAACCATCAACAAGGCCGGCAAGCACTATGGGGGCTTCGAAGCGCTGAAGGGCGTTTCGGTCGACATTTCCGACGGCGAGTTCGTCGTGCTCGTCGGCCCCTCGGGCTGCGGCAAGTCCACGCTGCTGCGTATGATCGCCGGGCTCGAGGAGATCACCTCGGGCGAGATCGGCATCGGCAATCGCGTGGTCAACGACCTGCCGCCCAAGGAACGCGATATCGCCATGGTGTTCCAGAACTACGCGCTCTACCCGCATATGACGGTGGCGCAGAACATGGGCTTCTCGCTGAAGCTCAAGGGCGTGCCGAAGCCGGAAATCAAGGCCAAGGTCGATCGCGCCGCGCAGATCCTCGGCCTCGAGAAACTGCTCGATCGCCAGCCGCGCCAGCTCTCCGGCGGTCAGCGCCAGCGTGTCGCCATGGGCCGCGCCATCGTGCGTGATCCGCAGGTCTTCCTGTTCGACGAGCCGCTGTCGAACCTCGATGCCAAGCTCCGCGTCCAGATGCGTTCCGAAATCAAGGAACTGCACCAGCGCCTGAAGACCACCACCATCTACGTGACGCACGACCAGGTCGAAGCCATGACCATGGCCGACAAGATCGTGGTGATGCGTGATGGCATCATCGAGCAGATGGGCACGCCGCTCGATCTCTATGATCGTCCGCTCAACACCTTCGTTGCCGGCTTCATCGGTTCGCCGTCGATGAACTTCATCAACGGCTCGGCCGCCGATGGCGGTTTCCGCACCACCGACGGCATCCTGCTGCCGGCCGTCAATGCCCCGGCCAATGCCGCCGTCTACGGTATTCGCCCCGAGCACCTGCATATCGACCCGAACGGCATCGAGATCGAAGTCGTGGTGCTGGAGCCGACTGGTTCCGAGACCCAGGTCATCGGCCGCCTCGGCACCCAGTCGATCAACGGCATCTTCCGCGAGCGCATCACCGCGCAGCCGGGTTCCAAGATCAAGGTGGCACCGGACCTGAGCGTCGTTCACCTGTTCGACAAGGACGGCAAGCGCGTCAACTAAGCGCTGCCGTTTGGAAATGACGAGGCCGCCGTGGGCAACCACGGCGGCCTTTTCGTTTGTGCCGTGGCTGGGGCCCCACCCCACCCAGCTACGCTAGGCCGCTGACGCGGCCAGCTGCGCTGCCCTCCCCATCAAGGGGAGGGAGACCCGACCGCATGCTTCGGTTCTATCTTCTTTCCCTCCCCCTTGTGGGGAGGGTAGCGCAGCTAGGGCCACTGGGCCCGTAGCGAAGCTGGGTGGGGGTGGGCCCCACGCACGGCTGCCGAAGCTAATGCGCCCGCGGCCCGATCAACCGCGACCGCAGGGCATTCGAAATATTGTCGAACACGAACACCACGATGAGGATCAGCAGCACCATATACGCCACCTTGTCCCAATCCGAATTGGTGCCCATCGCCTCGAGCAGCTTGAGCCCGATGCCGCCTGCTCCCACTGCGCCGATCACTGTCGCCGAGCGGGTGTTGCTCTCCCAGAAGTACAGCGACTGCGAGATGAACACCGGCAGCACCTGCGGCACTACGCCGAAGCGGTTGACCACGCTTGCTGACGCCCCCACCGACTTGACGCCTTCGCGCTGCCGGTCGTCGACATTCTCCAGCGCCTCGGCATAGACCTTTCCGAGCGCTCCAGCATCGGTGAAGAAGATCGCCGCGATTCCCGGGATCGGGCCCGGGCCGAAGCCGCGGGTGAAAAACAGCGCCCAGATCAGCATGTCGATCGAGCGGAGGAAATCGAAGGTCCGCTTCATCAGCCAGTTCACCGGCCGCGACCGCGTGATGTTGCGCGCCGCAATGAAGGCCAGCGGGAAGGCGAACAGCGTCGCGAGGAGCGTACCGACAAAGGCCATCACCAGCGTTTGCAGGAGCTTCGAGAGAATATCGCCATGCTGCCAGACGCCATTATTGAGGAAGTCCTTCACTGCCGTATCGAAGTTCGAGCGCGCCGGGTCGATCCGGTCGGGGCTGAACATCAGCTGGATCACTTCGAGCGGGTTGAGCCCCCAATAGGCCGAGCGGGTATCGAACCAGAAATTGGACCAGCCAAGGAAGCGCCGCTGCACATAGACCTGGTTGGTCCTGACCTCCGCCTGCCCGGCAAAGCCATAGTCGACGATCACCTTGCTGCCGTCCTGCTTCACGGCCGCCGGCGCATCGGCCGGAGCGGTGACGCTGTCTGCACCAATGGCGATCGCATGCGGTGTACCGCCGACATAGGCGACCACTGTGCCGGGGGTCACCTCCAGCCGATCGCCTTCGCCGCCGAAGGTCACCGTCATCGCGCCATCCTCGTGCGACGTCAGCCAGTCGATCTTCGCATCCTGAGGATACTGTCCGCGGCTAGACCAGGTGGCGGTGACCTTGCCGTCGGCGAATTTCAGCCGCGGCTGCGCCCGCCACGAATACCAATCCTGCAGATACAGCGCCGCGCGGTCCCATTTGCCGTTCTCGAAGGCCGGGCCGACATTGAAGAAGGCATAGCAGAAGCCGAGATAGAGCACGGTGACGACGAGCCCGATGAGCAGCGCCCAGCGCTGCCACCACGGCTTGTGCAGCACTGCGGCATGCTCGGCTTTCAGCCGGGCGCGTTCCGCCGCGTCGATGGTCAGCACATTCGACATCACGCCGCTCCCCGTCCGAATTCGAAGGCCTGGTTGCCGACCAGCCGGCGCCTGAGCCAGCCCGAGAACTGGTCGACGGCGATGATGGTGACCAGCAGCAGGATGATGATTGCGTAGGTCTTGGCGGCATGGTTGTTGCCGATCGACAGGCGGAACGCCTCGCCGATGCCACCACCGCCTACCGCGCCGATAATGGTCGAGGCGCGCACATTGATCTCGGTGCGCAGCAAAGTGTAGCTGACGAAGTTGGGCAGCACCTGCGGCAGCATGCCGTAGCGCACGCGCTCGAGCCAGGTGGCGCCCACTGCCCGAAGCCCCTCGTCCGGCTTCATGTCGGCATTCTCGACCACCTCGAAGAACAGTTTGCCGAGCGCCCCGATGGTGTGGAGCGACACTGCGAAAATCGCCGCGATCGGGCCGATCGACAGGATGGCGGTGAGCAGCCCGGCGATGACGATTTCCGGGAAAGCGCGGAGGATCTCCATGATCCGCCGCACCACGAAGCGCACCACGCCGGCGCCGACGAGGTTGGTGGCAGCGAAGAAGCAGAGGCAGAACGCGATACCACCGCCGATGATGGTCGAGACGATGGCGATGTTCACCGTGACGACCAGCTCGTAGATGAAATGCGGCACGTAGAGCGTGTCGGTGAAATACATCCGCTGCGAGGTGAAATCGTACTTCATCGAACCGTCGGCATAAGGCGACGGCAGGTCGAACATGGCGCGGAAGATCTCCAGCGGATCGTTCGGCACGAAGCTGCGCAGGAAATCGAACAGGTAGGGCAGCCGCTCGAAGAATTTGCCCGAGTTCGCCGCGTTGGCGAAGTTGAGCGACAGGGCGAGCACGATGGCGAAGACCACCAGCGCGATGATGGAATAGACGCGCCGGGTGCGGATCTGCTGACGATAGTGCCCGAGGACGGTCCGGGTCGCGTCGCTGATGCCGCCGGCTGGATCGTGCGCGATATGCGCCATGTCCTGCTCCTGATGTCGAAACGGCGGCACCTCAGGGGGTACCGCCGTTTGCAGTCATTGGGGGTTGGATCAGTCGCCGATCACGGACTTACGGGCGGCTACGATGGTGTCGTAGAAGGCCGGCTCGACTTTCACGTAGGCGGTGTTCTCGCCACCGGTGAAGCCCTGGAAGCAGGCCAGATCCTTGGTCGGCAGCTCGAGGAAGAACGCCTCGATCTTGTCCTTGAGCTCGGCCGGCACCTTGTTGGAGACCATCAGCGGGCCGTTCGGGATCTGCGGCGAGCGCCACAGCTCGACGATATCATCGGTGTCGAGAATGCCCTTCTCGACCATGGTGTGGAGGTTACCGGTGGTGTAGCCCTCGGCCCACTCGCCGACGCCCGAACCGAAGGTGGTGCCGGCGTCCCAGGTGCCGTCGAGCACGCCGAGAACCAGGTTCTCATGGCCGCCGCCGAAGCCGGTCTCGCCGAAGAACTCGGCCACCGGGGCGCCGATATCGGCCGGCAGCGAGACGTTCGGCACGAGGTAACCCGAGGTCGAATCCGGGTCGGCGAAGCCGAGCTTCTTGCCCTTGAGGTCGGCGAGCTTGGTGAAGCCCTTGTCCTTGCGGGCGACCAGCAGCGAGTAGTAGCCGGTCGAGCCGTCGGCGCCGGCCGTAGTCAGGATCGGATCGACCGCAGCCGGGTCCTGCAGCACGATGGCGGCATAGGACGAAGCGCCCATCGAGGCAATATCGATGGTGCCGCCGAGCAGGCCCTGGATCACGCCGTTATAGTCGGGCGACGGGAAGATCTGCACTTCCGGCACGCCGGTCGCGACCTTCAGCCCTTCGGCGACGCACTCGGTCTTGCGGATCTGGTCGGCTTCGTTCTCCGAACCATCGAGACCGATGCGGAGGACCGAGACATCCTGCGCGAACGCAGTGCTGGTCATGGTGAGGGCGAGGGTCGCCATCAGGACGTTACGGATCGCGGACATGGATGTCTCCTTTGGTGACGCGATTGGCTTTCCGCCACCTGCCGCGCCGCGCGAGCAGGCGGCTGGCCGGCAGGAGCGGAAACTCTGGATCTCAGTTAGGAAGGCCGGCCGAAGCGAGCGGGGCCTCGAGGGCGCCCGCCGGCAGCTCGGCATGCTTCTTCTTTTTCTTCTTCGGAACGATCGCCTCGAGGCTGGTCGAGGTCATCTCCTCGGAGAACGCTTCTTCGAGGCCGTCGGCGCCGTAGAGCTCACGCGCCACCTCGGTGGTCAGGTGCTCGGGCGTACCGTCGAACACCACGCGGCCGGCCGACATGCCGATAATCCGCTCGCAATAGGCGCGGGCCGTATCGAGGGTGTGGAGGTTGGTAATCACGGTGATCCCCTGCTCCTCGTTGATCGCCTGCAGCGAGTCCATGACGATCTTGGCGTTGCGCGGATCGAGCGAGGCGATCGGCTCGTCGGCGAGGATCACCTTCGGCTCCTGCATCAGGGCGCGAGCGATGGCGACGCGCTGCTGCTGGCCACCCGACAGGGTCTGCGCCCACTGGCTGGCGGTCTGGGCAATATCGAGCCGCTCCAGCGCCTTGAGCGCCATCAACTGCTCGTCTTCGGAGAAGATCTGCAGGAGGCTCATGATGGTGTTGCGGCGGTTGAGCCGGCCGAGCATCACGTTGGTGATGACGTCGAGGCGCGGCACCAGGTTGAACTGCTGGAAGATCATGGCGCAGTCGCGCTGCCAGTCGCGCAGCCCCTGGCCGCGCAGTGCCGAGACGGCAACGCCGTCGAACGTGACGCTGCCTTCAGTGACGTCGATCAGCCGATTGATCATCCGGAGCAGCGTCGACTTGCCGGCACCGGAACGGCCGATGACGCCGACCATCTGTCCGGTGGGGATTTCGAGGTTGACGTTGTCGACTGCGACCTTCGCGCCGAAGCGACGTGTAACCTGTGAAATCTTCAGCATGCGGGCACCCCGTCCAATCGACGGGGCCAACACCTAAGGCGGCTAGACGAAGCGTCGATGAAGGTTGGGTGACGTCTTGATGACAGTGGAAAAGCGCATGTCGTGGTGGACTAACCCACTCTGCGATCATGCTTTTCCATCACTGGGTCATTCCCGCGAAAGCGGGAACCTCCGTTTTCGGAGCGCCAGGCCAAGGCAGAAAACAGAGATTCCCGCTTTCGCGGGAATGACACCGAGGGGGGATACGAGCCTTTACTCGTACTTTTCGAGGAAGGCTTCGATCTCCAGCGCGCGGAAATCCGGCAGCGCCTGGTGCAGTTTCTCGTGGCTCCAGTCCCACCAGCCGAGCGCCAGCAGCCGGTCGGCAATCGCGCCAGGAAAGCGCTGGCGGATCGGTTTGGCCGGCACGCCCACCGCGATGGCGAAGTCGGCGACATCCTTGGTGACCACCGCGTTGGAGCCGATGATCGCTCCATGCCCGACCTTGACACCCGGCATGATCACCGCGCCATGGCCGATCCAGGTGTCGTGCCCGATCTCGATGCCGTGCTCGGCCCGCCATTCGAAGAACGCCGCATCGTCCGCTTCGCCTTCGAAATACCAGCTCGAACGGTAGGTGAAGTGATGCAGCGACGCCCGCTGCATCGGGTGCTTGCTGGCATAGATCCGCACGTTCGCCGCGATGTTGGCGAACTTGCCGATCTGGGCATAGGCCACCTGGGTGCCGTCAACGAGGTAGGAATAGTCGCCCAGCGTCGAGCGGTTGACGTGGCAGTTGGCGCCGACCTCGGTATATCTGCCGAGCACGGAGTCGTGCACCTCGGCGCTCGCATGGACGACCGGCGTTTCCGAGAGCTTCATGCGGCCTTCCTCGCGGCAAACAGCGTGACATCGACGATGCGGTCGGCGACCTGGGCCCGAACCTCTTCGTCATGGAAGATGCCGAGCAGCGCCACGCCGGCCCGTTTCTTCTCGGCGATCATCTCGACCACCACGGCGCGGTTGGTGGCATCGAGCGACGCCGTCGGTTCATCCAGCAGCAGTACCGGATGCGGGGTGATGAAGCCGCGGGCGATGTTCACCCGCTGCTGCTCGCCGCCGGAGAAGGTCGCCGGCGGCAACGACCACAGCCGCTCCGGCAGATTGAGCCGCTGCAGCAATTCGCGGGCCTTCGCAGTGGCCTCGTCGCGCGAGGTGCCACGGCTCACCAGCGGCTCGGCCACCACATCAACCGTCGTGACGCGCGGCACGGTGCGGAGGAACTGGCTGACATAGCCGATGGTGTCGCGACGCAGGTCGAGCACGGTGCGCGGGCTCGCCGTAGCCAGGTCAACCGGCTGGCCATGATGGATCAGCGAGATCGCGCCGGCGTCGACGCCGTAATTGCCGTAGACCATCTTGAGCAGGCTGGATTTGCCCGCCCCGGAGGGCCCACCGAGCACCACGCACTCGCCGGCATTCACTTCGAACCCGACCCCCGAGACCACCGGCAGCACGATGCCATCGCGCAGGTGCATGGTGAAGGACTTGGCGACATCGGAAACTGAGAGGAGAGGGGTCATTTGGAAACCTCCGGTGCGTGGGGCCACCCCCACCCTTGATCCCTCCCCACAAGGGGGAGGGAGACGACTGCACTATCAACGACCCCGATCAGGCGGCCCCTGCGCCTCCCTCCCCCTTGTGGGGAGGGAATGAGGGTGGGGGTGGCCACACGCTCCGGCGTCACGGTCACACCTGCAAAATCGAGCTGACGAGCAGCTGCGTATACGGCTCGCGCGGATCGTCGAGCACCCGGTCGGTGAGCCCCTGCTCGATCACGTGCCCATCCTTCATCACCATCATCCGATGCGACAGCAGCCGCGCCACCGCCAGGTCGTGCGTGACGATGATGGCCGAGAGCCCGAGGTCGGCGACGAGGCCGCGGATCAGGTCGAGCAGGCGGGCCTGCACCGAAACGTCGAGCCCACCGGTCGGCTCATCCATGAACACCAGCCGCGGATGGGTCACGAGGTTACGGGCGATCTGCAGCCGCTGCCGCATGCCGCCGGAGAAGGCGCGCGGTTCGTCGTCGACCCGGTCCTCGGCGATCTCCACCCGCCCCAGCCACTCGATGGCGGTCGAGCGGATCCGGCCATAGTGCCGGTCGCCCACCGCCATCATCCGCTCGCCGACATTGGCGCCGGCCGAAACCGTCATGCGCAACCCATCGGCAGGGTTCTGGTGCACGAACCCCCAGTCGGTGCGCATCAGGAAGCGCCGTTCGGCCTCGCTGAGATCGTAGAGGTTGCGCCACACCTCGTCGCGCATCCGGTATTCGGCCAGCCCGGACGTCGGCTCCAGCCGGGTCGACAGGCAATTGAGCAGCGTCGTCTTGCCCGAGCCGGATTCACCGACAATGGCCAGCACTTCGCCTGGCCACAGCTCGAACGACACATCGGCACAGCCCATCCGGCTGCCGTAGAATTTGGTGAGGTTGGAAACCCTCAGCAGCGGCTCAGTCATCGGAACGCTCCTTCTTCACCTCTCCCTTGGGGGAGAGGTCGACCCTCTTGGGTCGGGTGAGGGGGCCTTTCCCCCGCACCGGCAGTGACAAAGGCCCCCTCACCCGGCGCTGGCGCGCCGACCTCTCCCCCAAAGGGAGAGGTGATCCGGTGCCGACCCGCGAAATCGCGAAGCTCATTCTGCTGCCTCCAGGGCGTGGCCGGCGAGCTTGCCGCGGTGGCCATGCTCGCGGCGATCCTCGCAATTGTCGGTGTCGGAACAGACGAACATGTGTCCGCCCTTGTCATCGAGGATCACCTCATCGAGGTAGACCCCGTTGGCGCCGCACAGCGCGCATGGCTCGTCGAAATGCTGGATTTCGAACGGATGGTCCTCGAAATCGAGGCTCACCACTTCGGTATAGGGCGGCACCGCATAGATACGCTTCTCGCGCCCGGCCCCGAACAGCTGCAGCGCCTCCGACATATGCATCTTCGGGTTGTCGAATTTCGGCGTCGGCGACGGATCCATCACGTAGCGGCCCTCGACCTTCACCGGATAGGCGTAGGTCGTGGCAATGCGACCGTGCTTGGCGATGTCCTCGTAGAGCTTCACATGCATCAGCCCGTATTCCTCGAGCGCATGCATCTTCCGCGTTTCGGTTTCGCGCGGCTCGAGGAAGCGCAGTGGCTCGGGGATCGGCACCTGATAGACCAGCACCTGCCCCTCGGTGAGCTTGGCTTCCGGAATGCGGTGGCGGGTCTGGATGATCGTCGCTTCCTCGGTATGCGTCGTTACCGCGACCTCGGCGACCTTGGCGAAGAAGGCGCGGATCGACACCGCGTTGGTGGTGTCGTCGGCCCCCTGGTCGATGACCTTGAGCACGTCGTCAGGGCCGATGATCGAAGCGGTGACCTGCACCCCACCGGTGCCCCAGCCATAGGGCATCGGCATTTCACGGCTGGCGAACGGCACCTGATAACCCGGCACCGCAATGGCCTTGAGAATGGCCCGGCGGATCATCCGCTTGGTCTGCTCGTCGAGATAGGCGAAGTTGTATTTGGCGATGTTCATTCTGCCGCCTCCGGGTAGGCTTCTGCTTCGTCCGCAACGTCGTGCTCCGCCCGCATCTCGCGCAGCAGCCCGAGTTCGCCCTGGAAATCGACATAGTGCGGTAGCTTCAGGTGCTCGACGAAGCCGGTCGACTGCACGTTGTCGGAGTGCGAGATGACGAATTCCTCGTCCTGTGCCGGGTGGTTCACATCCTCACCAAGCTCTCCGGCGCGCAGCGACCGATCGACCAGCGACATGGCCATGGCCTTGCGTTCCGCCTGCCCGAACACCAGGCCGTAGCCGCGAGTGAACTGCGGCGGCACCTTGGCGTTGCCCTTGAACTTGTTGACCATCTGGCACTCGGTGACCCGGATGCGGCCGAGGTTCACGGCAAAGCCGAGCTCGGGGATATCGAGCTCCACCTCGACCTCGCCGATGCGGATTTCGCCGACGAACGGATGCGAACGGCCATAGCCGCGCTGGGTGGAATAGCCGAGGGCGAGGAGAAAACCCTCGTCGCCGCGCGCCAGTGCCTGCAGCCGCCGGTCGCGGTTGAGCGGGAACTCAAGCGGCTCACGGGTGAGATCGCCGATCTCGTCCTGCGGCTCCGACACGTCGGGCTCAATCAGGCCCTGGTGGTCGAGCAGGTCAGTGACGCGCGGCGCGTGCTCGTCTTCGCCGGCGCGCGCGATCGCCTCGTCCACGTCCGCACCTTCCGCGATCGAGGGGTCGAGCAGCCGGTGAGTGTAGTCGAAGGTGGGGCCGAGCAGCTGGCCACCCGGCAGGTCTTTGAACGTCGCCGAGACGCGGCGCTCGATCTTCATCGCAGCCGTGTCGATCGGCCGCGAGTAGCCGAAGCGCGGCAGCGTGGTGCGATAGGCGCGCACCAGGAAGATCGCCTCGATCAGGTCGCCGCGCGACTGGATGATGGCCAGCGCCGCCAGTTCGCGGTCATAGAGCGAGCCCTCGCCCATGGCGCGATCGACCGCGAGGCCGAGCTGTTCGATGATCTGGTCGAGGCGCAGCGCCGGCACCGAGCGATCGCCGCGGCGGCGATCGGCGAGCAGCCGGTGGGCGTTGGCAATGGCGGCCTCGCCGCCCTTTACCGCAACATACATGGCTCAAGCCTCCGAGATACGCGTGGTGCGCGGCAGCCCGAGCACGGTGCCATCGCGCACCAGCAGCAGGTCGACACCCCTGGGGAAGCGGGCACGGTTTTCCGCCCACTGGTCGATGAAATCGCCGCCCGGCAGCGGCAGCGCCGTGGTCAGCTGGTCCTTGATGCCGGGGCCCTTGAGGGTCACGGCACGGGTATCGGTTCCCACTGCCAGCACCACGGTAGTCGAGCGATCGGGATATTCGTCGGTGCCCTGCCCGAAGCGCTCGAGCGCCGGCAGCAGCGCCACGTCGCTGACCAGCGCGAACGCTGCCTCGCCGATCTCGGCGGTGAGCGGCGCGCCGCAATGGAACGCCAGCCACTGCGTCACGGCCTCGTTCGCCGCCAGCACCGGATCGAGCCAGACCAGCGTGTCGTGGTCGCACAAGGTCAGCGCCACGGCACCGAGTTCAGGCGTCAGCGGCAGCGGCGGCAGCGCATCAGAGGCGATCGACTGTTGTGTGCCCGGGCGGGCAAGCGCCTCCATCACGGCGCGGAACACGTTCTGCGCCCCCAGCACCAGGTCGGCAAAGCCGCCTTCGATTGTCGTGTCCATCAATCGTCTCCCCGGACCATGGTGAAGAAGTCGACCTTGGTGGCCGCCGTCTCGTCGCGGAGTTTGGCGTCCGCTGTCGCCTGCTCCTGACGCAGCGGCTGCAACACCAGCCGCTCCACCGCATCAGCATCGCGCTGCAGCAGCGCATCGAACAGCGCCGACTGCACCGCCTTGTCGCCGTCGCGGCCAAGGCAATAGGCGTGTCCGACCTCGCCGCTCTCGAGCCGCACCGTGGCCCGGGTCACCGTCGCTTCGCCGAGATTGAAGGCATTGCCGCCACCGCCGGCACGACCGCGCACCATCACCAGCCCGGTCTCCGGACCGCGTACCTTGTGATAGGCCGGCTTGTCGGCCCAGGCCGCCCACAGCTCACCGAGCCGCTTCGGCGTCGCATGGCTCAGCACCGCCATCGCCTCCTGCCGGGGGGTATTCGCAGCCGCCTGTTGCATTGGCTCTTGCTCCAACTTGTATAGTAAAATAGACAAGTGATGTCGTTTCGCCCCGCTATAGGCCGACCGTGTGAAGATGCAATGACAATCTTGAGCCGCACCGAAATCGCCCCGGCCGGAGGCGTCGCCCTGTGGCGCCAGATCGCCGACGCCATCCGCCTCGACATCATCGGTGGCAAGCTCGAAAGCGGCGACAAGCTGGACGGCGAGCTGAGCCTCGCCGAACGCTTCGGCGTCAACCGCCACACCGTGCGCCGCGCCCTTGCCGTGCTGGAGGAGGAAGGGGTGCTCCGCGCCGAGCACGGCCGTGGCACCTTCGTCGCCGAGGCCCGCCGCCTCAGCTACCCGATCGGCCGCCGCACCCGCTTCTCCGAAGGCCTCGCCGGCCAGGTCAGGCAGCGCAGCGCCGAACTGCTGTCATCGCGGGTCGAGCGCGCCACGCCAAGGTTGGCCGAGGCCCTGGCGGTGAAGCCCGGCACCCGGCTGCTGCGCCAGGAAACCGTGTCCTTCGCCGACGGCCGCCCCCTCGCTCGCGCCACCGGCTGGTTCCCCGAGGCCCGCTTTTCCGGCATCGATCGCGCCTATGTCGAGACCGGCTCGATCACCGAGGCGCTGAAGCGCTACGGTGTCGACGACTATTCCCGCGGCACCACCCGCATCTCGGCCCGCCACGCCACGGTCGAAGAAGCCCAGGTGCTGAAGCTGGCCCCCGGCGCCGTGGTGCTGGTGTCCGACGCGGTGGACCTCGATGCCGATGGCGTACCCATCCACGCCATGCTGACGCGGTTTCCAGCCGATCGGATGGAGTTGGTGGTTTAGGGGCGGGCACAACGGCGCTTGCTGCCCCACCCTCATCCGGGCTTCGCCCACCTTCTCCCATCAAGGGAGAAGGCCCGACTGCGATGCTGGTGGAGGACCCTTCTCCCCTGGTGGGAGAAGGTGCCCGAAGGGCGGATGAGGGGGGAGCCCCACGCACTACCTCGCGAGACTGATCCCCGCCTCCCTGAGCATCCGGTCCACATCCACCGTCTGCCCCGATGCAATCGAGGCATTGGCCGCGATCCCGGTAAGGATCGACCACGCCCCCTCCTTGTGCGTCGAGGCCCGCGCGTAGCGATCCGGCTCCATGCTCTCGGGCTCGAACAGATAGCCCAGCATTACCGGGTCGGCGCCGCCATGGTCGCCGTGCCCGGCCCACACCTCCACCGCCTCCGGCCGGCCGCCTGCCAGATGCAGCGTGGTGGTCATGGCGTCTTCCTGCGCCTTGTCGCGCACCCCGCCGAACACCCCGTGCACTTCGACATGCCGGTGCGTCAGCTCGCCTTTGGTGCCGTGGAACTTGATCTCCAGCCCTTCCCACGGGCTGTAGGCGCAGAGCGTATAGTTGAGGAACACGTCGTTGGCGTATTTCACCTGCACCTGCATGGTGTCTTCGATGGTGATGTCGTCGGCGAACACGCACTTGTCGCGCAGGTACCCGTCATCGTCCTCGGCATCGAGGTAGAGTTCGCGCAGCGCCGGGTCGCCACTCAGGTCGAGCCGATAATCGCATCTGTCGAATACCGGGCAGGTGTGGCAGCGCTCGCCGTGCGCGCCAAGCCCGAGCTCTTCGGCCATCTGAGGCGTGTAGAACACCCGCTTGCCATTGGCGCTGACGGTCTTGGGGGTCGAGGCGACCCACCAGTTCATCAGGTCGAAGTGGTGGGTGGATTTGTGCACCAGCAGCCCGCCGGATTTCTCCTTGTAGCGGTGCCAGCGGCGGAAATAGTCGGCCCCGTGCACCCGGTCGAGATACCAGCGGAAATCCACCGCGGTGATCTCGCCGATGACGCCCGACATCAGCAGGTCTTTCAGCTGCGTGCGGGCCGGCGTGTAGCGGTAGTTGAAGGTGACGGTGAGCCGCTTGCCGCTTTGCTGCTGCGCCTCGAGCACGGCGCGGAGCTTTGCCAGATCGACCGTCATCGGCTTTTCGGTCATCACGTTGCGGCCGGCCTTCAGTGCCGCCACGATATACTCGTGATGCAGGTAATCCGGCGTGGTGACGATCACCGTATCGGGCTGCTGCTCGGCGATCATCCGCTCGAATTCGGCCGCCTCATAAGTGGCGATACCGTTGCCCTTTTTCGGGATCTTGCCGGCCGACAGCGCCAGCCGCGTCTCGTTCACGTCGCACAGCGCGACCAGGTCGTTGCCGTCCGCGTGGGTCTCGGTGATCGCCCTGCGGAACATGGCATGGCGCCCGCCGACGCCAACTATCGCGTACTTCACTGGGGGTGTCCTCGTCGGGTGTTATGCCACCCGGGGTCCTCCAGCGGGTCGCCCCGGCATAATTCACCGTCTGGTTACTTAGGTCAAGCCGAGCTTGGGTGATGGGGCCCGTGGTTGAGCCCCTAAGTCTCCACCCCCACCGGCTGTCATCCCAGCGAAAGCTGGGACCCAACTCACAGCCGGCGCGGGCGGCGAAATGGGTCCCAGCTTTCGCTGGGATGACACCGAGTTTGACGCACCGTCTTTGCCACAAACAAGAAGGCCGCCCGGTGGGCGGCCTTTCGGAGATCAGTAAGTGGCGCGGCCACCGCTCAAATCGAACACCGAGGCGGTGGTGAAGCTGTTCTCTTTCGACACCAGCCAGGCCACCATGTTGGCGGCTTCCTCGACTTCGAGGAAGCGGCCGCGCGGGATGCGGCTCAGCATGTAGTCGATGAACTCGGGCTTCAGCTCTTCGAGGATGCGGGTCTTGGCGGTCGCCGGGGTGATGACGTTGATGGCGATGTCGTATTTCGCCACTTCCTTGCCCACCGCCTTGGTCATGCCGATGACGCCGGCCTTGGCCGCGGCATAGGCCGAAGCGTTCGGATTGCCTTCCTTGCCGGCGATCGAGGCGATGTTGACGATGCGGCCGAAATTGCGGGCCTTCATCCCCGGCAGCACGGCGCGGTTGACGTAGAACGCGCCGTTCAGATCGATATCGATGACCCGGCGCCATTCGTCGAGCTCGTACTCGTCGAGCGGCGCGTTCTTGCCGGCAATGCCGGCGGAGTGGACCAGGATATCGAGCTTGCCGAGGCCCTTTTCGACTTCGGCGACAGCCGCGGCGACCGCGTCGTAATTGGTGATGTTGACCGCCACGGTCGAGGCCGCGGCGCCGAGCTCGGCCTTGGCGCTGGCGAGCAGGTCGGCATTCATGTCCCAGAGGCTCACCTTGGCGCCGGAGGCGACCAGGCGCTTGGCAATGGCGAAGCCGATGCCCTGCGCACCGCCGGTGATGACGGCCACCTGGCCGTTGAGATCAATCTGGTTCATGAAACTCTCTTATTCGATCGCGCGACAATGATCAGTACCGTTCAGGCGAACGGCTTTAGCAGACCGCGATCAGCTATTTCCATACCGAAGCCCGGCGCGCTACTGACCTTTAGTCGACCGTTCTGCGGCAGGTCTTCGCCGGTGAACAGTTTGCCGAAGATCGGCCGGATCGACCGCCCATCAGGACTGGCCGCCACATACTCGCACAGCGACTGCGCCGGCTGGCTGGCGATGAACTGGTACGAGTACGGCCCCGAGCCATGCGGAATGACCGGGATATCGTAGGCGGCCGCCTGCGCCGCGATTTGCAGCAGTGCCGTGAGTCCGCCCACCCACATCACATCGGGTTGCAGCACGTCGATGGTGCGCTCCTCGATCAGCCGGCGAAAACCGTAGCGGGTATACTCGTGCTCGCCGGTGGTCCATTTGATGGTTGGATGCGCCTGCTTCAGCAGCCGGAACCCCTCGATATCGTCGGGGTGCAGCACCTCTTCCCACCAGTAGATGTTGAGGTGCTTGGTCTTTTCGGCGAGGCGGATCGCATAGGGCACGGTCAGCGCCATGTAGCAATCGACCATCAGCGGGAAATCCGGCCCCACCAGTTCGCGTTGTGCGGTGAGATATTCGATGTTCTTTATGAGCCCGTCTTCGCCATCGAAATGGCTATGGGGCAGCGGCACCTTGGCGCCCCAGAAGCCCAGCGCCTTCACCGCATCGGGCGCCGGGCCGGTGCAGTAAAAGCTGATCTCGTCGTGGCACTTGCCGCCGATCAGGTTGTAGACCGGCTCGCCACGCAGTTTGCCGACCAGGTCCCATAGCGCCAGGTCGACTACCGAGATGGTGGCGATGGGCATGCCCTTCCGGCCATACGGCATCGAGGCCCGGAACATCTGGTCCCAGATCTTTGACGTATTGCGCGCGTCCTCGCCGATGAGGAAGCGGGTGAAATGGTTGGCCACCAGCCACGCTGCCGGTGGACCGCCAAAGCCGGTGGCGACACCGGTGACGCCGCTTTCGCTCTCGATCTCGACGACGATCGAGCCCATCACGCCGATGCCCCAGGATTGGCGCGACGCCTTGTACTGCTGGTAGCCCGACATCGGGTTGGCGATCAGCGTATCGATCAGCCAGTGGCCGCGCCCCTGCTGGAAATAGTCGCCGCCATCCCCCTCGCTCTCAACGAGCGAAACGCGCACGGCCTTGATGGTGAAGTCGGACATGAATACGCAACCGATCGATCAGGGGAGGTGGAAAACCTGCTTGAGGTCGACGACATGCGGCGTGCCGTCGTCATTGTAGTCCATGATGTCGTCCATGAACTTCCACCAGCGCTTGTTGATCTCGGTCCTGGGCAGCTCGGCCATCGTGTGGTCGGCGGTGCGGACCAGCGTCGCGAACAGCTCGTTGGTCTCCGGGTCGTGCCAGATCGAGTAATCGGAGACGCCGGCGTCGCGCAGCGCCTGGCTGAGCTCCGGCCAGATCTCATCGTGGCGCTTGGTGTATTCGGCAATCTTGCCGGGATGCACCTTCATACGAAAGGCGATGCGCTCGGACATCGGCTGTCTCCTGGGGGTTAGGGGCTTCAGTTTTCGCCCTTGGCCTGCATCACGTCGAGGGTCGAGCGGTGGACGCTGAGCAGGTGCGCCTGCATCGCCGCCTCCGCCGCGGACGCGTCGCGCGCTTCAAGCGCCGCAACGATCACCCGATGCTCGGCCAGCGAACGCTCGAGCACGTTCGGCGTTTCGGCGGCGATCCGCCGGTACTCCATGCCGAGCACGTAGAGCGAGTGTGAGATGGTGACGAGGAAGGTGTTGCCGGTGGCCGCCGCGATAGTTTCATGGAACTCGGTATCGGCCAGCCGGAAGCCGAGCGAGTCGCTCGTCAGATGCACCTGCGCCTCGACCAGCCGGTGCAGGCTCGCAATCTGCGCGTCGGTTATCCGCTCGGTGGCGAGCCGGGCGATCGAGCCATCGATCATGTGCCGGCTCTCATAGAGCGAGCCGAGATTCTGGCTGTCGAGGGTGATGAGGAACTGCAGCGGGCCCAGCAAGTCCGAGGCCTCGAGCCCGGTGACATAGATGCCGCCGCCCTGCCGCATCTTGAGCACGCCGAGGATCTGCAGCCCGCGCAGTGCTTCGCGCAGGCTCGGCCGGCTGACCTGCATGTAGGTCGCGAGTTCGCGCTCCGGTGGCAGTTGGTCGCCCGGTTTCAGGGCCTTGGTCCGCACCATTTCCAGCAGGCGCTTCGCCACCTGCTCGGCAACCGAACTGCTGCGTTCGATCGGCGCATAGGACTCAACTGCGATCATCACTCACCCAGGGCGCGATTGCGCAACTGATCCAGACTCACCGCGAGCATCAGCACGACGCCGCGCGTCACATCCTGCCAGAAGCTCGATACGTTGAGCAGGGTCAAGCCATTGTTGAGTGTCCCCAGGATCAGCACCGCGAGCAGCGTGCCCCACACCGAGCCGCGCCCACCATTGAGGCTGGTGCCGCCGAGGATGATGGCGGCGATGACGGTGAGCAGTTGCGAGCCGGCAGCGTTCGGGCCGGCCGCCCCCAGCATGGCGCCGAGAATGGTGCCGGCAAGGGCGCCGGCCAGCGCCGAGATGACATAGAGCACGATCACCGTGCGCTCGACCGGAATGCCGATCAGCCGCGACGCCTCGGCATTGCCGCCGGCCGCATAGATGAAGCGGCCAAACTTGGTCTTGGTCATCACCAGCCACAAGGCGAAGAAGGTGACCACCATGATGATCAGCGGGATCGGGATCGACAGCACCCGCTCATTGCCGATCCAGTTGAAACCCGGGATCATCAGTGGCCGGGTGAGGCCACCGGTCAGCACCAGCGCGATGCCCGAAACGATGCTCATCATGCCCAGCGTGGTGATCAGCGGATTGAGCTTCAGCCGGGTGGTGAACAGACCATTGGCCACGCCGATCGCCGCCGCCAGCGCCAGCGCCAGCCCGACCGCCACCCACACCGGCACGCCGAGCCCGACCAGCAGCGAAATCATCACCCCGGTCAGCCCCGCGATCGCCGCCACCGACAGGTCGAGCCCGCCGGCAATGATCAGCGGGGTCCCCGCCGCTGCCATCAGCCCGATATAGGCGACGTTGAGCCCGATCTGCAGCATGTTGCGGGTGTTGAAGAAGAACGGCGACAGGATCGAGAACACCGCGATCAGGATCAGGTAGAACACCAGCAGCATGGCGACGCCCGACCAGGGCTTGGCCAGGAGCTCCATGAACCGGCGCTTCAGCGACGGGGCGGCGGTGGTCTCAGTGGTGGTGGCCATGGCAGTCCCTCAGGCGGCGGTGGTTTGGGTTTCGGCCGTAGCGGCCATCAGGGCAGCGGGCGTGACCCCGCGCGGAAACTCTTCGACGATGCGGCCACGATCGAGCACCAGCGAGCGATCGGAGATGCCGGCGACTTCCTCGACGTCGGACGAGAGAATGATCACCGCGAAGCCCTTGGCGGTCAGTTCGCGCAGCTTGCTGTAGATTTCGCGTCGCGCGCCGATATCGACGCCGCGCGTCGGCTCTTCGAGGATCAGGAGCTTCACCCCTTCGACCAGCCAGCGCGCGAGGCACACCTTCTGCTGGTTGCCGCCCGACAGGGTCCTGAGCTTTTGCTCCGGCCCGCGGGTGCGGATACCGAGGTCACGGATCCAGTTCTGGGCGTGGCCGGTCTCTGCTTCGGTGGAAACGAACAGCCCGCGGGTAAAGCGGTTCTGGAACGGCAGCGCGATGTTCTCGCGCACCGTCAGGTCGGCGATGATGCCTTCCTTCTTCCGCTCGGCGGCAACGAAGCCGATGCCGGCTTCCTTGCCCTTTTGCGGCGTCGACGGTCGGTACGGACGCCCATCGAGCGTCAGCTGGCCGCTGCGTTCGCTATGCACCGCGCCATAGAGCGCCCGGCCCAGCACCTCGACGCCCGAGCCGACCAGCCCGAAAATCCCGAGGATCTCGCCCGAGCGCACCGCGAAACCGACGTCGCTGAGCTTGCCGCGCACCCCAAAGCCTTCGACCTTCAACACCTCGGTGCCGGGAGGGGGCGGCGTTTCAGTCGGATAAAGATCGCCGGCAGTGGCGCCCAGCATGGCGGCCAGCACTTCGGCCTTGTTGGTATTCTCCGTGACGAAATCGCCGGCATTGCGCCCGTCGCGCAGCACCACGATACGATCTGAAATCTCGAACACCTCGCTCATGTAGTGCGAGATGTAGACCACCGAGACCTTCTGCTGTTTCAGCCGGCGGATGATGGCAAAGAGCAGCTCCGCCTCCTGCTCGGTAAGCGCCGCGGTCGGTTCGTCCATGATCAAGATACGGGCCTGCCCTGCTATGGCGCGGGCGATCTCGACGATGCGCTGCTCGGCCACCGACAGGCGCTTGACGTCCTGGCGCGTATCGAGTGCCTCAAAGCCCAATTGCCCGAGCAGCTCGGTGGCCCGAATGTGGATGGCTTTGTAGTCGACCTGCTTGAACACCAGGCCCGGCTTCATCGGCAGCTCACCGAGCAGGATATTCTCGCCGACGCTGAGGTCGGGCATGACCGAGATTTCTTGCGGCAAGAGCTTCACGCCGGCGGCGATCGCGTCGGCCGGCTTGCCGAACAGCACGGCCTCGCCATCGACTTCGACGATCCCGGAGTCGCGGCTGTAGAGCCCGGTGAGGATCTTCACCAGCGTCGACTTGCCGGCGCCGTTCGAGCCGAGCAGTGCCACGACCTCACCGGCCTCGAGCCTGAGTTCGACGTCGGTGAGCACGGGGACGCCGCCGAAGGACTTACCGATGCCGCGCATCGAAAGTCGGGGAGTGCTGGACATGTTAGAACCTGCCGGAAAATACCGGGACGATGGCGAGCGCCACCGTCCCGGTATCAGCTTCAGTTGGTCGGGATCAGGTTGAGCGAGTCCTGCAGCTCGGGGAGCTTGCGGATCTCTTCGAGGTGCGCCTTGTAGGCGGCCTCGGGCAGCTCGAAGGTGATCGCGTCCGGCGTCGCCGAGCAGGCGAAGTCCTTGTAGTACTCGCAGACATTACCGTCGGTGACCATGTAGTGGGTCATCAGCACGGTATCGGGCACTTCCTTGCCGGCCAGCTCCATCAGGGCCAGCGGCACGAGGAAGTTGCCGTAGCGCTCGGGGAAGTAGCCCACCGAGGCAACGAAGGCCGGCTCGTCGATCAGGGTCTGGATTTCGTCGGCGCCCATGCCGACAACGATCAGGTCAGCCTCGCGGCCTGCCTGCTTGACGGCGCGCAGCATGCCGGTCGCCGCCTGGTCGTTGATCGCCGTCACCATGATCGGCACGCCCTCAGGAATCCGCCCGATGACGTTGTTCATCTGGGTGAAGCTCTCTTCGAGCGTATTCTTGGTGTCGATCTTGATGACCTGCGCATCGGCGAACTCGCCGACCGCACCCTTGAAGCCGGCCACCTGGCCGTTGGTGCGCATCGCCGGCACGGCGCCCGACTGCGGCAGCTCGCCGACCACCAGGAACCCGGTCTTCACCTTGTCGGCGCCGAACTTCTGGATCGCCGCCTGGCCGAGATAAGCGCCGCCCATGAAGCCCGATTTCGGGTTGTTGGCGCCGAAGAAGGTGGCGCCCGGCATCGGGATATCGATGGCGATCACCTTGGTGTTGGCGTCGTTCATCTTCTGCATGATCGTCGCGCCGAAATTCGCATCGGTCTGGAATTCGATGACGAAGTCGACATTGCGCTGCAGGAAGCTCTCGGCATTGGCGAGCGCCGTGGCGCCGTCGAGCCGGTTATCGGTGATCTGCAGATCGATGCCCGCGGCTTCCGCATTGGCGACGATGCCCTGCTCCACCTTGAGGCAGAACGAGATGTCGCGCTGCAGGTTGGCAAAGCCGATGGTCAGCTTCTGGCCGTTGCGCGGCGCATTGGCGGCAATGGCATCGACCACCATCGCGGCGAGCTGCTCGGCGCTCACCATGTTGCCATCGAAATTGGCCGGATCGAAGCCGTGGAAATCCTCGGCGAAGGCGGCGCCCGACATAAGCGCCGCCGTCAGCCCGGCGATCGCCGCCAGGCGCAGACTCTTCAGTCGCATGTTTCTCTCTCCCTTGTATTGGACAATTGGTCAGTCCAATTATCCAAGCTCATATCGCGTCCATTTTTCGGGCGCAAGCCAGTTCTGGCTATTTGGTCAGACCAATTGCGCGTTGACCGCGCCCTGCGCTTGACCGTACGGCTTGCGCAAACGGGAGGTCCGAATGGCAGATCAGGCGTCCGCACCGCTGTCGGTGCTGGCTTATGGCGATTCCAACACTTGGGGCGCCGTGCCCCAGCCCTATCGCGGCGCCGGCGGCCGCTTCGGCGTCACTCAGCGTTGGCCGCGTATCATGCAGGCGGCGCTCGGCGCCGGCGTCAACGTCTTCGAGGAAGGGCTCAACGGCCGCACCACCTGCGTCGATGACCCGATCGAGGGCGAAATCCGCAATGGCGAGCGCTACCTGCCGGTGTCGCTGATCACCCACATGCCGCTCGACCTGGTGATCATCAAGCTCGGCACCAACGATTTGAAGGCGCGGCTGTCGATGACGGCGGGCGATATCGCTGACGGCGCCGGCAAACTCGCCGATATGGTGCGCCGCTCCACCGCCGGCCCCGACGGCCTGCCGCCCGAAGTGCTGCTGGTCTCGCCAGCTCCCCTGGCGAAGCTCACTTGGCTCACCGAGATGTTCGAAGGCGGCAGCGCCAAATCGCAGAAACTCGCCAGTGAGTATGCCCGCGTCGCCAAAGCCTACGGCGTGCACGTCTTCGATGCCGGCAGCGTCATCAGCTCCAGCGACGACGACGGCATCCATCTTGATGCCGATGCGCATAGGACGCTGGGTCTGGCGCTGGCGGGAGAGGTACGGCGGATACTGGAGATTTAGCTCCTTACCCTTGGCAGGAAGGGGCAGACCGGTGCAGCCGACAGGCCGGTGCGGGAAGACACCCCCCACCCTGTCCCTCCCCCGCAAGGGGGGAGGAGACGAAAGCACTGGCGCTGGTGAGAGCGTCTCCCTCCCCCTTGCGGGGAGGGGACAGGGGTGGGGGTACTCTTCCCGCACTGGCCTATCCGAGACTTTCGGATAGTCTCGCGCCCTAGCCAAGGCTCAGCGCCTTCACCACCGCCTCGTCCACCTCGATCCCCAGCCCCGGACGTGTCGGCGCGTACGCCCGCCCGTCCTGCTGCCGGATCGGCTGATCGACCAGGTCGGTCTGCACCACCACCGGGATCGGCTTGAACTCGAACAGCCGGGCATTGGGCGAGCAGAGCGACAGGTGCAGGCTTGCCGCGCTGAGGATCGCCGTGCTCCAGGCATGGGCGTTGATGGTGATCCCAGCCGCGCCGCAGAGTTTGTCGATCTTCGCGAAGCCGGTGACACCCTCCGCGCGCGACGGATCCACCCCGAGCACATCGACCGTGCCGGTCTCGATCAACCGCTGGTAGCCGGTCACCGTGAACTCGCGCTCGCCGGTTCCGATGGGCATGCCGGGCAGCGCCGCCTTCAGCGCCCGATAGTCGTCGATCCGCGTCGGGTAGAATGGCTCTTCGATCCAGCCGATATCGTACTCGGCCATGCGCCGCGTCGTCCTGATGCCGGTATCACGGTCCCATTTCACCCCGTTGCCGACGTCGACGATAATCTCGAACTCCGGCCCCAGCGCTTCGCGCAACTCGCGCACGAAGGCAACGTCGTTGTCCGGGTCCTGCCCGATATTGGAGAGCCCACGCTTGCCGAAGCCGAGCTTGGCGCCGCGATAGCCCTCGGCCTGGTAGCCGACGATCTCCTCGACGCAGAGCGCCCGCGTCGCCTTGTTGACGTGGCTGGAGGAATAGGCCGGCAGGGTGTCCCGCACCTTGCCACCGAGCAGCTCGTAGAGCGGCTTGCCCTGGAGCTTCCCCTCGATATCCCACAGCGCCATGTCGAGCGCCGAATAGGCGAAGCAGGCAATGCCGCCCTCTCCATACCACCAGGCATGCGCCCGCATCTTCTCCCAGGCCGCGCCGATGCTGATCTCACCAGCCTCCTTGAGCAGCGGCCCGAACCCAGTATCGATCAGGGTCTTCGTCGCCCAGCAGGCCTCCGGCCACATGGCGATGCCCTCGCCCCAGCCGACCACCCCATCCACCGTCTCGACCCGCACCAGCACCGTCTGGCGCAGGTTGCCGTGGTCGTTGGTGTCGGCATAGCGGATCACGTAGCTGGTGATCTGGCCTACGCGCATTAGTGGCATCCTCACATGTTGGCGGCCCGTTCCCCGAGCTCGACTTTGTCTGGCGTTGACTACCACCGAGCCCGCTGCTAGGTCAAGAAGTGGTCAGACCACTTGGCCACCTACGATAGAGACGGAGCAAGCCTGTGCCGATCAGTGACCTCAGCGGCGAAGCGCCATTGCGCCGTTCCGGCCTGACCGAGATGCTGGTGGCGCGCCTGCTCGGCCTCGTCACGACAGGCAACCTGAAGCCCGGCGACCAACTGCCGGCTGAGCGCAAGCTCGCCGAAACCTTCGACGTCTCTCGTCCCACCCTGCGCGAAGCGCTGCGGGCGCTCGCCGTATTGGGCGTCGTCGAAGTGCGGCATGGCGGCGGCGTGTTCGTCTCGCAGCTCGAAGCCTCGGACCTCCTCGCGCCGCTGACCTTCTTCCTGACGCTGCGTGCCGCCGAGGTCGAAAAGCTCTACGAGGCGCGCCGGCTGATCGAAGGCGAGATCGCGGCGCTGGCCGCCACGCGCGGCGAGGAAACGGCGTTCGACGAACTCGACGCACTGATCGCCGCACAGGAGGAGGCCAAGGCCGATCCTGAGCAGTACCGGGCCGTGGACTCCGCCTTCCACCGCCGGCTCGGCGAGCTCTCCGGCAACGAGTTCCTGTCGCGCGCCGCGCAGAGCCTCAACGTGCTCGGCCAGGAGTTCCGCAAGATCGCGTCGGAGACACCCAATGTCATCTCGACCTCGATTGCCGACCATCGCCGCATTGTCGAAGCGATCCGGCGGCGCGATGCTGCGGCCGCGCGTGAGGCGATGATCACCCATATGGACCACGTGCTGCAAACCACCGATGCGGCGATGAAGGCGAGAAACGAATGACCGAAAGACGCTGGGGCCTCGACAAGGTCACCGAGGCCGACATCCTCGGCGGGGGCTTCTCCACCCCTTGGGATGCGCCGTTCATCCCGCCCTTCCCCTTCACCTTCCGCAATGCCGAAGTGCTGACGGTGTTCTGGCGCACCGACCCCAAGGCGATGCAGTTTATCGCCCCGCCGCCGGTCGAAGCCACCGGCGACGTGGTCTGCGTCCACATCTACAAGATGAACGACACCAGCTGGATCGGCCCCTATCACGAGGCCAACGTGATGTTCGGGGCGAGACTCCCCAACGGCCGCTCCGGCGCCTACTCGCCCTATTTGTTCCTCGCCTCGGATGGTGGCGTGGCGCATGGCCGCGAGGTGCATGGCCAGCCCAAGAAGCTCGCCAACCCGTTTCTCGAATTCCGCGGCGACCTGATGGTCGGCGGCGTCGAGCGCAATGGCATCGACGTGATCACTGTCACCACCCCCTATAAGCAGCAGCCGGTCGACCCGGCGCTGATGAAGGCGCATTTCGATTACGGCACCAACCTAAACCTCAAGGCGGTGAACCACATCGACGGCACTCCGGCGATCCGCCAGATCACCTCGCGCATGCTGACGGACGTGAAAGTGCACGAGTGCTGGCGTGGCCCGGCGACGGTGGAGCTGAGGCCCAACGCCCAGGCCCCGGTGTTCCGCCTGCCGGTGATCGAGCCGCTCGAGGCCTTCTACTGGCGCGCCGATTTCACCCTCGTTACCGGCGAGATCATCCACGACTATCTGGCCTGAGAGCGCGATCAAGCGCCGGCCATCGGGAGGACAGTTTGAGCGACAAGGTCAATATCGGCGTCATTGGCGCCGGCTGGTGGGCGACCCTCAGCCACATCCCCGCATTGCGCGCCAACCCTCATGTCGGGCTGGTCGCGGTGAACCGCCCCGATGCTGATGGCATGGAGAAAGTGGTCCATAGCTTTCCCGGCGTGAAGCCATACTTCGACGCCGCCGAAATGCTGGCCAAGGAGACGCTGCACGGCGTCGTCGTCGCCTCGCCGCATATCCTCCATGCCGAACATGCCCAGCTGGCACTGTCGCGCGGCCTGCCGACGCTGATCGAAAAGCCGATGGCGACCAGCGCCGCCGATGCGCGCGCCCTCCTCGCCACCGCCAACGCCAACCACACCCAGATCATTCTGCCCTATGGCTGGAATTTCCGGCCTATCGTCGAGACGGCGCATCAACTGGTGAAGGACGGCTGGGTCGGCGAGGTCCGCCATGTCGTGGCGCAGATGGCTTCGGCCCTGGCCGACCTGTTCGGCGGCGAACCCATGGTCGAGACCAAGGACCACCTGTTCCGCCCGCCGGTCTCCACCTGGGCCGACCCGAAGAAATCCGGCGGCTATGGCTGGGGCCAACTGACCCATGGGCTCGGCGCGCTGTTCCGCATCGTCGATCTCGACCCGACCAAGGTGTTCGCCAAAACCGGCCTCTCCCCGGCAGGCGTCGATTTCTACGATGCCGCGGTGGTCGAGTTCGCCAACGGCGCCACCATGGCGCTCTCGGGTTCTGCCACCGTCCCCAAATCGCGCGGTTACCAGATCGATATCCGCATCTTCGGCACCGAAGGCATGATGCTGTTCGACATCGAGCGGGCGCGGGTCGAAGTGATCCGCCACGACGGCAAGACCCACATCGCCGATCTCGGCCCCAATGCCGGCGATTACGAACAGGTGGCGCCGATTACGCTGCTGGTCGATCTGGCGCGCGGCCAGGACGTGCCGAACCCGTCCGATGGGGTGGTCGGCATGCGCTCGAGCGTGCTGCTCGACGCCATGTATCGCTCGGCCAGGTCCGGGCGCATGGAGGACGTGCTGTGAAGCTCAGCGTCACCAGTTGGTCCTTCCCCGAGCTGACGCTCGACGAGGTCGGCGGACTGGCCAAAGTGCTCGGTCTGGAGGGTCTCGACCTCGGCTATTTCTACCGCTCGGCCCTTGATCGCACCCGGTTGCTGGCCACTCCCGAAACTTACGCCGACCAGATACGAAAGCGCCTGCCGTTGCCGGTGGCCAACCTCTACCATCTGTTCGGCAATGGCGTTGCCGACCGCAACCTCGCCGACCCCTCAAACCGCGCCGCCAACACCGCCGACTTCACCGCCGTGCTGAAATTCTGCACCGCCATCGGTGCGCCCACGGTGTTCATCCTCCCGGGCATCATCAACGGTGCGCAGAGCCGGTCGCAGGCACTCGACGAAACCGTCGAGTCGCTGAAGCCTCTGCTCGAGCTCGCAGCCAACACCGGCGTCACCGTCTGCGTCGAGCCGCACATCCACTCCTACCTCGAAAGCCCTGCCCTCGCCTCCGAGCTCTGTGAGCGCGCACCAGGGGTGAAGCTGGCGCTCGATTATGCGCATTTCGCCGTCGCCGGTTACCGGCAGGACGAGATCGATGCGCTGGCCCGCTGGGCCGGTCACGTCCACCTGCGCCAGGCCCGGCCCGGCGCGTTGCAGGCCAAGCTCGAGCAGGGGACGCTCAACTTCCCTGCCATGTTCGCCACCCTGCGCGATGCCGGCTACGACGGATGGCTAGCTGCCGAGATCGTCCACCAAGGCTATTTCGATACGCTGCACGATGACGTGCTGAGCGAGACCGTGAAACTGCGCGACCTGTTCCGCGCCTGGAGTACCCCGTGAGTTCTGGAGCCATCATCGTCACCGGCGGAGGCGGCGGCATCGGCCGCGCCATCGCCAAACGCCTCCATGCCGACGGCCACAAAGTGGTGATCGCCGATCGTGACCGCGCCGTCGCCGAGAGCGCCGCCGGCGACATCGGCTGTGAGGTCGAGCTGATCGATATCGGCGACGAGGCCTCGGTGGTGGCGGGCGTCAGAGCCGTCGCGGCGCGTCATGGCGGGCTGCTCGGCGTCGTCAACAATGCCGGCATCCACATGCAGGCGCTGGTGGTGGAAACCGCCGTCGAGGACTGGGACCGGATCTTTTCGGTGAACACCCGCGGCACCTTCCTCGTGTCGCGCGAAGCCGCCCGGATCATGGCGGTGCAGCAGAGCGGCCAGATCGTCAACATCATCACCAAGCTCGGCTTCGGCAACCCGTTCTCGTCGGCCTACCTCTCGTCGAAGAACGCCATCTGGGGCCTGACCCAGTGCCTCGCCATCGAGATGGCATCGAGCGGCGTGCGGGTGAATGCCATCGCCCCCGGCCATGTCGGCCCCGGCACCGGCATGGAAAAGGCCTTCCGCGCCAAGGCCGAAAAACTCGGCAAGAGCTGGGACGATTTCGAGGCAGACGTCGTTGCCACCATCCCGCTGCACCGCTGGTGCACCCCCGAGGATGTAGCGGGGGGCGTCAGCTGGCTGATGGGACCTGACACCAGCTTCGTCACCGGCGAACTCATCAACATTACCGGCGGCTTCCAGGCCTATGCCTCGACACCCACCGCCGATGCGGTGCGCGACGCCGCCCAGCGGGGACCGGCCAAATGAGCGAAACACTTCAGGGCAAGGTCGCCCTCGTCACCGGCGCCCGTGCTGGCCTCGGCGCCGCCACCGTGCTGGCGTTGGCCGAGCTCGGCGCCACGGTCATCGCCTCCGGGCGCAAGCCCGGCGATTGCGCCGAAGTTGTCGCCGCCGTCATCGCCAAAGGCGGCAAGGCCAGTGAGCTCACCCTCGATGTCGGCGATCTCGCCGCCATCCCGGAACGTGCTTCGGCAGCGCTGGCGCTCCATGGCCGCATCGACATCCTCGTCAACAATGCCGCCACCATCGCCCCGATGGCCAAACTCAGCGCCCTCGATCCCCAGGCTTTCGACCGCTCGCTGACCGTCAATGTCAGCGGTCCCGCCGCGCTCGTTGCGGCGTTGTGGCCGGCGCTCGAGGGCGGCCGGGTGGTCAACGTGGTGAGTGGCGCCGCCAACCACGCGATGTCCGGCTGGTCGGCCTATTGCGCCGGCAAGGCGGCGTTGCTGATGCTGACCCGCTCGATCGAGCTCGAAGGCGCCGAGATCGGCCTCCGCGGTTTCGCCTTTGCGCCCGGTCTCGTAGATACCGACATGCAGGCGTCGATCCGCGCGGCCAAGATCAACCAGATCTCCGACGTGCCGCGCGAAAACCTGCAGCCGCCGGAACGTCCCGCGCGGGTCATCGCCTGGCTGGCCAGCGGCGTCGCCGATGACCTCGCCGGGCAGTATGTCGATATCCGGCAGGAAGGGCTGATGGAGCGGGTTGGGGGCGCGACTCCACAGTCGATCTGAACTGCCCCTCACCCCGACCCTCTCCCCGGAGGGGAGAGGGGGCGATGTGGCACCGCCAGCGCAAAGTGCGTCCCCTCTCCCCTCCGGGGAGAGGGTTAGGGTGAGGGGCAGAACACCCCAAGTCGCAGAACTGAGACCAATCACTCCCCCGGCTTCACCGCCAGCTCGTCGCTGCTGCGCGCCGCCTCGGCGATGCGCCGCCGCGCCCGGAACAGCCCCCATTGCTGGTCGACCAGCACGCCGATGAGGATCACCCCGCCCATCACCGCGAAGTTGAGCGACGAGGGAATGCCGAGGAGGTTCACCAGGTTCTGCAACTCCTGCAGCAGGATGGTGCCGAGGATCACGCCGACGATCGAGCCTTCGCCGCCGCGCAGCGAGAAGCCGCCGAGCACTGCCGCGGCGATGGCGTAGAGCTCGTAGAAATTGCCCTGCGACGACGGCTGCACCGAGCGGGTGTACATGGCGAAAAAGATCGCCGCCAGCGCCGTCAGCCCGGCGCAGATGACATAGGCCGAGGTGACCACCACGTCAGTGCGGATGCCTGAAAAGCGCGCCGCTTCCTCGTTCTTGCCGATGGCGAAGAGATAGCGGCCGAACACCGAGCGATGCAGCGTGAACCAGGCGATCACCGCCACCACCGCCAGCACATAGACCGACACCGGGATGCCGCCGATGCGGGCGACGAAGAAATCGAGCCCCGGATACTCGCTGCCGAACGGGAAGCCGGCGGTGGCGTCGGCGGTGTAGCCGCGCGCCACGCCGCGATAGATCAAGAGGCCGCAGAGCGTCACGACGAACGGCTGCATCTTCAGCTTGGTGATCAGCAGGCCATGCGCCAGTCCCAGCGCCAGCCCGAGCACCATGACGATGGCGAAGGCAATCGGCCACGGCACGCCCTTGGCCCCGACCAGGTCGACGAACAGCACGCCGAGCAGCGCGATCATCGAGCCGGCCGACAGCTCGATGCCCCCGGTGATGATGACAAAACCCTGGCCGATGGCGAACAGCCCGAACAGCCCGATCAGATTGGCGGTGTTGGCGAGGTTCTGCGGGCCGAGAAAGGCGGGGTTGCGCAGATAGACCACGAACCCGACGACAACGATAAGGGCCAGCAGCCCCAGGTCCTTCTTGTTCATCCGCGTCCTCTCACCCGGCCCTCACCAGCGGCTTGCCCACCGCCAACCGCAACACGTTTTCTTCGCTGAACGCGGCACGCTCCAGCAGCCCGGAGATCCGCCCCTCGTGCATCACCGCGATGCGGTCCGACACGCCGATGACCTCTTCCATGTCCGACGAGATCATCAGCACCGCCACGCCGGCATCGGCGAGCCCGCGCATCAGCCGGTAGATTTCCGCCTTGGCCCCCACGTCGATACCGCGTGTCGGCTCGTCGAAGACCAGCACTTTCGGTTGCATCGCCAGCCATTTGGCCAGCACCACCTTCTGCTGGTTGCCACCGGACAGGCTTCCCGTCCGTGTCGTCACCGTCGGCGCCTTGATTCCGAGCTCCGTCCGGCTGCGCTCCGCCTGCACCCGTTCCAGCGCCGGCGACACCAGCCCGCTGCGCGCGTAGGCGTCGAGGTCGGGCAGGCTGATATTCTCCGAGATCGGCAGGTCGAGCAGGATGCCCTCGCCCTTGCGGTCCTCCGGCACGAGGAAAATGCCGCGCGCCACCGCATCCGAGGCATTGCGCAGCGTTATCGCTTCGCCGTTGAGTGTCACCCGCCCCGCATAGCGCGGGTCGACCCCGAACAGCACCCGCGCCAGTTCGGTCCGACCGGAGCCAACCAGTCCCGCCAGCCCCAGGATTTCGCCTGCATGCAGCTCGAGCCCGACATCGCGGGTCGGGTAGGCCGCGGTGCGGATGCCGCTGGCGCTCAGCACCACCTCGCCCTTCGTGAGCTTGGGCGCCGCGTAAGCCACCTTGAGGTCACGGCCGATCATCAGCTTGACCATGCGGTCGTGGTCGATTTCCGCCTTTGGCAGTTCTCCCACCAGCACGCCATCGCGCAGCACCAGCACGCGGTCGCACGCCCGCTCGATCTCATGCAGCCGATGCGAAATGAAGATCACCGCGATGCCTTCGGCCCTGAGGCCGGCGATCACTTCGAGCAGCTTGTCGGTCTCTGCCAGCGGCAGCGAAGAGGTCGGCTCGTCGAGAATGACAAGGCGTGCGTTTACCGACAACGCCTTGGCGATTTCCACCATCTGCTGCTGCGCCAGCGACAGCTTCGCCACCGGCGTGTTGGGCGCGAAACTGGCGCCGAGGCGTCTGAGGTAGGGCAACACATCGGCGCGCATCCGAGTTTCGTCGACGAGGTTCAGCACCCCGCCGCGGCGCGGCTCGCGCCCGATATAGACATTGGCCGCCACATCGAGATTGTCGAACAGGTTGAGTTCCTGGTGGACGAAGGCGATCCCCGCCTGCATCGAGCCGCCGACGCTGAGGCCCGCATAGGGTGCGCCGTCGATCTCGATCGTGCCGCTGTCGGGCGCCGTCACCCCGCCGAGGATCTTCATCAGCGTCGATTTGCCGGCGCCATTCTCGCCGACGAGGCCGATCACCTCCCCCGGCCTGACCAGCATGTCGAAGCCGGCGAGCGCCACCACGCCCGGATAGGTCTTGCGCACGGCTGAGAGCTTCAGGAAGAGCCGCGCGGGCGCTTCTTGATCGCGGCTGTCGAGCATTCCACCTCCCCGCGCGTTCCCTGGGGAACGCTAGCACCAGAAGGCGCGAACGACAGCCCCCTGCCGTTCGCACCCCGCGGAGACGACCTCCGCCGTCTCCGCCTGTCGCTGTCAGTTGCCGCTGATCTTGGCCTTGAGGTCGGCCGAGAAGGCGTCGACATTGTCCTTGTTGATCACCGCCGTCGGCACGATGATCAGCTTGTCCTCGGGAATGCCCGACTTGTCGCCTTCGAGATAGGCGGCCATCAGCTTCATGCCCTGATAGCCCCACTCGAACGGCTGCTGCACTATGGTGGCGGCGAACGAGCCTTCTTTCACCGCGCCCAGCGTCACCGGGTCTTCGTCGAACGCCACCACGGTGATGGCGCCGAGCTTGCCGGCGGCCTGCAGCGCCTCGTAGATCTTGGGCGGGTTGTAGGAATAGAACCCGACCATGCAGGTGATCTCGGGGTTGGCCACCAGCACGTCGTCGACATTGGTGCGGGCCTTGGTGAAGTCCACGTCGTCGCCGCGCACATCGACCAGCTCGATGCCGTTGCCTTCGATCGCCTGACGGAACCCGGCAATGCGCTCGACCGCGTTGTCGGCACCGAGGAAGCCGACAAAGCCCATGCACTTGCCGCCATTGGGCAGCGCCTTGACCATCTCCTCGCCCGCCTGCACGCCGGCCAGCGTATTGGACGAGCCGAGATAGGCGAGACGGTTCGATGCCGGCGCGTCGGAGTCGGTGGTGAACAGCGGCACCTGCGCCGCGATGCGGTTGAACGCATCGATCGAGTTCTTCGGGTCAGCCGACGAGATCATGATCGCATCGGTGCCGGCGGCAACGAGGTCATCCATCAGCGCATTCTGCAGCGCAGCAGTGCCCTGCGCCGGATAGCGGAACTGCAGTTCATAGTTGGGGAGTTCGGCCTGCGCCTTCTTCACCCCGGCTTCCGCCAGCTTCCAGAAATCCGACGAAGCGTTCACCACAAAGGCGAGCTGCTTTTTTTCCTGCGCGACGGCGCCACCGACGAGCAGGACACCGGCGGTCACGAGAACCGCGATACTGACTAGGCTCTTCATTATTCCTCCCTGGCCACCGTCTGGCGGCGCTGTTGGTTTCGTCCCGTACCTCGTCCTCCCGCCCCCCTCAGGGGGGTCGTCGATGCTTCCGTCGAAGCTGAGGTACGTATCTCAACCCGGCACCAAGAGAGAGAAGGGTGCCATCCCGCCGCCGCGTCCGGCGGCGGGAATTCGTTAAGGGGCTACTCCCCCGTCTCCTTGTTGCGCAGCAGGTTGGACGCCACGGCGAGAATGATGAACGAGCCGACGAAGGTGCCCTGCCAGAACGTGCTGATGCCCAGCAACGTCAGGCTGTTGCGGATGATCTCGATCAGCGCCGCGCCGACCACTGCGCCCAGCGCCGTGCCGGTGCCACCGGCGAGGCTGGCGCCGCCAATCACCGTCGCGGCGATCACCGTGAGCTCGAGCCCGGTGCCGAACCCGGTAGTCACCGAGCCGAGCCAGCCGGTCTGCAGGAACCCGGTAATGCCGGCGCACAGCGCCACGAACATATAGACCGAGATCTTCACCGCCTTCACCGGCACACCGGTGAGGATCGCCGCCTTCTCGTTACCGCCGATGGCGTAGAGATGCCGGCCCCAGCGGGTCCAGCGCAGCGCGAAGCCGGTGATCAGCGCCAGCGCCACCATGACGATCAGCGGATTGGGGATCGGCAGCCCCCCGACAACCACCGAGCCGCCGCCGATGCTGAACAGGATCGCCTGGTCCGGCCCGAACTCGTAGATCAGCGCATTGTTCGACATCACCATGCCGATCGAGCGGGCGATCGACATCATGCCGAGCGTCACCACGAAGGCTGGCATGCCGACGATGGCGATCAGCACCCCGTTGATCAGCCCGACCAGCAGCGACGCCGCGATCGAGGCCGGAATCGCCAGCGTGATCGGCAGTCCGGAATGCATGATGATGGTGGTGGTCATCGCCGAGATCAGCACCGTCGCGCCGACCGACAGGTCGATACCGCCGGTGATGATCACCGCGGCCATCCCCAGCCCGACTATGCCGACGAAGGCAAAGTTGCGGGTGACGTTGAACAGGTTCTGCGGCGTCGCAAAGGTCTTGGTCAGGAGCATCATGGCGACGATGGCGATCAACACTGCGAGCAGGATCCAGAAGATCTGCCGGCTGATCAGCCAGGCGAGGAATCCGCGATGCGTCTGCTGGTCGATGGCGTCTTTGAGCGAGGTGTCGGCGGTCATTTCGGCAAGCTCCTCAAGCGCTCTGCAGCGCGCCGGTGATCAACCCGGTCACTTCCTCAGGCGAGGACTCGGCAACCCGCTTGTCGGCAACCTTGCGGCCGCGCCTGAGCACCACCAGCCGGTCGCACACCGCGAACACATCGGGGATACGATGGCTGATCAGCACCACGGCGATGCCCTGCTCCTTGAGCCGGCGGATCAGGTTCAGCACCTCCGCGACCTGCCGCACGCTGATCGCCGCTGTCGGCTCGTCCATCAGCACGATCTTGGGGTTGGAAAGCCGGGTGCGGGCGATCGCGACGGCCTGTCGCTGCCCGCCCGACATGCGCCGTACCAGGTCGCGCGGCCGCGTCTCGGACTTGAGCTCGGCGAACAGCTCGGCTGCCTTCCTGTACATCGCGCCATAGTCGAGGATTTCCGGCACGAACAGCCGCCAGCCGCGCCGCCGCTTGCTGAACGGCAGCTCGGCTTCCTGCGGGGTGCGGGCGATGGTAGTGAGCTCGCGGCCAAGAAAGATATTGGCCGCTGCCGTCAGGTTATCAGCCAGCGCCAGGTCCTGGTAGACGATCTCAATCCCCTTGGCGCGCGCGTCTTTCGGGCCATGCAGCTGCACCACCTGCCCGTCGAGGCTGATGCTGCCCTCGGACGGGTGGAAATTGCCGGCGATGATCTTGACCAGCGTCGTCTTCCCGGCGCCGTTGTCGCCCACCAGCCCAACCACTTCGCCGGCGTTCAGCGTCAGCGAAATATCGGTCAGCGCGGTGATAGCACCATAGTGCTTGGCGATGTTCGCCAGCTCGAGAACCGCCATCGTTGCCCCTCCCAAGGCTGGAAGGCTCCGCCCTCCGCTAGATGTCGCGGGCAAATCTATGCGTGATGGCGCGTCAAGCGTCAATCGACTTCGAGCATCCGGCTTGCACTCGCAAAAACGACAGGGAGGTTGCTGTTTAGCCAATCTTTCCAACGTCTTCATTTACATATCTGACAACTTGATGCGCTTGAATGTGCACGTGCATCAGCCCGATTGACTATTGTTCCGAGCCGTCTCAGTATCCGGGCCGACATGCGAAGCGCCGCGGCCGGCAACGGCCGCAACAAGGCGCACGCAACGAGATGAGGAGCTCATCGAGACGATCGACGGACCAGCGGGCGGCTAGGGACCACCCGCCGTTGAGGTACGTTAGTCGGGTTCGACCGAGGGCTTGCGCCAAGCAGGCCGAGACTGAACCAGAGGGAGGAAGACTATGCGTAAGACTACGTTTGTGCTTGCCGGCGCGGCTATTGCCGTCGCGCTCGCAGGCAGTGCCATGGCGCAGGACAAGAAAATCCTCGCCGTCGTCGTCAAGGGCCTCGACAATCCGTTCTTCACGGTGATGGGCCAGGGCTGCGCCGACTGGAACACCGCGCACGCCGACAGCGAATACACCTGCCTTTACACCGGTCCGGCGCTGAGCTCGGACGAAGCCGGTGAAGTGCAGATCGTGCAGGACCTGATCAGCAAGGGTGTCGCGGGTATCGCGATTTCCCCGTCGAACGCGCCGGCCATGGCCAACATGCTGAAGGCCGCCGCTCCGACCATGCCGATCATCACGGTCGACGCCGACCTGCTCCCTGAGGACAAGGCGCTGCGCAAGACCTATTTCGGCACCAACAACTACGACATGGGCGTCGGCATGGCCAAGGAGCTGCTGAAGCTCAAGCCGGAAGGCGGCACCGTCTGCATGCAGCTCGGTAACGTCGCTGCGGCCAACATCAACGAGCGCGCCGCGGGCTTCCGCGACACCATTGCCGGCGCCAAGGGCACCGAAAAGCTGAACAACACCAACGGCTGGACCGAAGCCGATGGCTGCCCGACCTACACCAATGACGATATCCCCACCGCCAACCAGCAGATGGCCGATATCTTCACCGCGCAGCCCAACCTCACCGCCTTCATCCTGGTGGGCGGCTGGGCGCAGTTCGGGCCGCAGGCCTATGCTCAGAACACCGACCAGGTGATGGACAAGCTGAAGTCCAAGGAGCTGGTCATCATCGCCGGCGACACGCTGCCGCCGCAGGCCCAGGCCTTCCGCGAAGGCCGCAGCCACTTCCAGATCGGCCAGCGGCCGTACCAGATGGGCAACGAGGCGCCCGATATCCTGATCAGCCTGATCAAGGGCGAGACCGTCGAGGATCCGAAGTTCACCGGCCTCGACCTCTGCACCCTCGAAGACGCAGGTATCTGCGCCAAGTAAGGTTGGAACCAGAAGTCGGCGGACCAAACTGGGGCGCGCTTCGGCGCGCCCCCTTTTGTTCGCTACTTCACATCCGGCGCGAGCCGACCCCCACCCCTGTCCCCTCCCCCTCGAACAGGGGGAGGGAGACGCTTGCCTCAATATCAGTGTGAGGGTCTCCCTCCCCTTACTTAGGGGGAGGGGACAGGGGTGGGGGTCAGCCCTCGCTTGCGCCTCGGTCGATCCCCAACGTCGCCAGCAACTCGCTCGCCGCCGCCGCTCCCGCCCGGTTCGCTCCGATCGTCGACGCGGACGGCCCATAGCCGACGAGATGTATCCGCGGCTCCTTCACTACCTCGGTGGCCAGCCGCCCGCCCATCAGGATGCCGCCGGAGGGCTCGCGCAGCAGCAGCGGCGCCAGGTGATCAAGCGACGAGCGGAACCCGGTGCACCAGAGGATCACATCGGCCCGCTGCTCGGTGCCATCGTCCCAGCGCACCCCGGTTTCGGTGATCTCGGAGAACATCGGCAACCGCTTCAGCACGCCGCGCGCCTCCATCGCCTCGATCAGCGGGGAACGTGGCAGGCCGGTGACCGACACCACCGAGTTTGGCGGCAGGCCCTGGCGAACGCGATCCTCCACCAGCTTCACGGCGGCGCGCCCTGCCTCCTGGTCGAACGGCCCGGCGCGAAACAGCGGCGGCCGCCGTGTCACCCAGGTGGTCGTGGTCACCTCGGAAATCTCGTTGAGCAGTTGGATCGCCGAGATGCCGCCGCCCACAATGACCACGTGCTGGCCGGCGAATTCGGCTGCCGTGCGATAGTCACGGGTGTGGAGCTGCCGCCCCTTGAAGCGCTCGCGGCCCGGGTAGTCCGGGATGTAGGGCGACTCCCAGGTGCCGGTGGCATTGATGATGCCGCGCGCCGAGAAGGTCTGGCGATCCGTCTCGACCCGGAAGCGTTCGCCCCGCGGGCACACCACTTTCACCTTGACCGGGCGGTAGACATTGAGCCCGAAGTGCTGCTCGTAGGCCGCAAAGTAGCGCGGCACCGCGACTGCCGCCTCGACGGTGTCGTTGCTGGTGTCGACCGCGTCGGAAAACGCCATCCCCGGCAGGTCGTGCACCCGGTTCACCGTGCTGAGCGTCAGCGACGGCCAGCGGAACTGCCAGGCGCCGCCAGCGTCGGGTGATTGGTCCAGCACCACGAAGCCACGCCCCGCTTCGAGCCCGCGCTGCCTGAGGTGATAGGCCGACGACAGCCCGGCCTGCCCGGCGCCAATCACGACGATCTCGGTCTTGATCGCCATGCCCTGAGGCGGCGCGCTTGCAGGGGCGAGGGTTTCGGCATCCATCGGGGAGGTATCCAGTTGTCGCCCAGAGGTAGGGCGCGGCCGCCCGGTAAGCAACGGCGGTCGAATATGGACGTGCCTGATCGATACGTGAACTGCCACCGGCGACGAAAGCCCCATTGGCAGATCACCCCCCATGTGCGATGCCCGCTAGCGACGCGTCCGCGTCATCCCCTCCGAGCCTCCATGCGCCCCCTCGACCTCCTGCTCTATGCTGCCGTCTGCCTGATCTGGGCCTTGAACCTGATCGTCAGCCGGGTGCTGTTCTCCGAGTTCGGCGTCGCGCCGATCTTTTACGCGGCGGCCCGCTTCGTCATCGTCGCGGCGATCCTGTCGCCGCTGCTGCGTCCGTTGCCGCGGCCGCTGCTGCCGATCCTGGGTATTGGCTTGCTGATGGGCGCCTGCCATTTCGGGTTGATGTTTCTCGGCCTGTCGCAGGCGACATCATCGAGCGTGTCGATCGTCCTGCAGACAGCGATCCCGATCACGGCCCTGCTCTCGGTGCTGTTGCTCGGCGAGCGCGTCGGCCTCACCCGCGGCGCCGGCATCGCCCTGGCGCTTGGCGGCGTGATCCTGGTGATGTGGGATGGCGAGGGCGCCAGCGTCAGCCTCGGCCTGCTCTTCGCCTTCGTCTCCGCCATCGCCATCTCGCTCGGCCAGGTGCTGCTGAAACGCTATGGCGCCATAAAGCCGCTGACCATGCAGGCCTGGACCGCCTTCGTCTCCGCCCCGCCGATGCTTGCCTATTCGCTCTTGGTCGAGACCATGCCGGTGACCGCGAACTTTGGCGCCGGCTGGCCGTTCCTCGCCGGCCTCGCCTTCGCGGTATTGGCAGTAACGCTCCTCGCCACCACGCTCTACCTCGGCATCCTGCAGCGCTATCCGGTCTCGATCGTCGCGCCGCTCGGCCTGATGACCCCACTGATGACCGTACTGATGGGGGTGCTGCTGCTCGGCGAAGGCTTCGACCTGCGCATGGCGGCGGGCGGCATCATCGCGCTGGTCGGCCTGGTCCTGGTACTGCGCCAGCAGGCACCACGCGACGCCGAGCAACCGCGCGAAATGACTTAGCACTCCTGTGCGTGGGGGCCTTCCCCACGCACAGGAGTGCCGGAACTACTCCGCCGCGATCGCTTCCGGCGCAGCAAGTCCCGCGAGCGTCTTGGCTCGCGCCAGGCTGTCCGGCTGTTCGCGACGGTAGCGGCGGCCGATTTCCATCATCGCCACGGTGTCGGGCAGGAAGCTGAGTTCGGCAAAGATCTCATCCCAGGCGATATCGCCCCAGCCGAGCGGCATATGCAGGTCGCCGATGCCCATCGCGGTGTTCTCCTGGGGATGGAACGGCTTGTAGAAGCCCTGCGGGCGGCCGAAGGAATCATGCAGGTGCAGGTGCCCCGCGACCGGCGCCATGGCGCGGATCTCGGCCCGGAAATCGAGACCCTTGAAGGTCGACTCGATATAGGCGTGGCTGAAGTCGATCAGTGCCACGACATTGGGATGGTTCACCGCCTTGACCGTCTCGGCCACCTCGGTCGGGGTCTGGCGATACTGGCCGAGCTCGGTGGTGAAGATGTTCTCGAGCGCGATGCGCACGCCATGCGGACGGGCGAAATCGGCGAGCTCGGTCAACGCCTCGCGCTCCCGCACGTCAGCGCCGGCCCAGTCGGCAATCGCCTCGGCGCGGAGGTTCCCGCCATGCTGCACCAGGATTCCCGCGCCGATCGAGTTACTGACTTCGACCAGCGCCTTGGCGGCATCGAGCTGGTAGCGCTGGGTCACCGGGTCCATGAAGTTGGACGAGACGAGGCCGTGCACGGTGTAGCGGAAATCGAACTGCCGGGTCAGTGCCAGCAGCGCCTCATGCCGCTCCTTGATGATCCGTCCGCCGGCGACGAGATCGAGGCTGGTGATGCCGATCTCGACGGTATCGACGCCCATTTCGCTCAGCGCCCGCATATCGGCTTCGAGCGTGGCGAACTCGCCGTTGTCAGAGCCGACGTTGAAGCCGGTGGCAATGATGTTGCTCATGAAATCTCTCCGTTGTTCAGGAAGGCTCAGTGCGAAATGCGGCGCCCGTCTTCGAGCGAGAACAGGTGCAGCGCGCTGTCGGCGAGGCTGAGATGCACCGGCGTGCCGGATTTGATCTCACTGGTGTCATTGTCGAGCGCCACGATCCGGCTGCCATTGGCATCGGCATGGATCAGCCGCGAGGCGCCCAGCTCTTCGATGTAGTCGACCACTGCCGGGATGGCGCCCTGTGCATCGGCGCCGGTGCGGCGCACGCCTTCCGGACGCACCCCCAGCACCACCTTGCGGCCGGGGACGCGCACGCCGTTGAGCTGGCTGACATTCATCCTGCCACCGGCGCCATGGACGAAATGGCCCTCGGCGTCGAACTCGCCCTCGAACAGGTTCATCGCCGGCGAGCCGATGAAGTCGGCGACGAACCGGCTCGCCGGATTGTTGTAGACCTCGGTCGGCTTGCCGATCTGCTCGACCTTGCCGGCATTCATGATGATCAGCTTGTCGGCCAGTGTCATCGCTTCGGTCTGGTCATGCGTGACGAATACCGAAGTGACGCCGAGGTCGCGGTGCAGACGCCGCACTTCGGCGCGCATGGCGACTCGGAGCTTGGCATCGAGGTTGGAGAACGGCTCGTCGAACAGGAACACCTTGGGCTCGCGTACCATGGCTCGCGCCATGGCAACACGCTGGCGCTGGCCGCCCGACAGCTCGCCCGGTCGGCGATCGAGGAACGGCTCCAGCGACACCGACCTGGCCACCGCCATGACCCGGGCATCGCGCTCGGGCTTGGCGATCTTGGCCACCTTCAGCGCGTAGCCGATATTCTGGCGCACCGTCATATGCGGGTAGAGCGCGTAGTTCTGGAACACCATGGCACAGCCGCGCTCGCGCGGCTCGAGCTGGTTCACCACCTTGCCGCCGATGGCGATCTCGCCGGCGGAGATCTCTTCGAGGCCGGCGATCATCCGCAGCAGCGTGGACTTGCCGCAGCCCGAGGGCCCGAGGATGACGACGAACTCGCCGGCCTCGATCTGGACGTCGACGCCGTGGATCACTTCGGTCTTCTGGTAGAGCTTCTTCACGCCCTTGATGGAAATCTGGGACATCGAACTAATCTCCGGTCACTTGTCGCGGGAAATGAGGCCACGCACGAACCAGCGCTGCATGAACGCAACGATGAGCAGTGGCGGAAGCATGATGATGAGCGCGCCGGCCATGGTGACGTTCCAGTCTGGCGTGCCGTTCTGTGCGGGGATCAGGGCCTTCAGCTGCATCACCACGGTGCCGAAATTGGCGCGGTCGGTGGTGATCAGCAGCGGCCACAGATACTGGTTCCAACTGCCTACGAACATGATGGTGGCAAGCGCCAGCATGTTGGTGCGGCTCAGGGGCAGCAGCACATCGAAGAAGAACTCGATCGGGTGCGCGCCATCCATCTTGCTGGCCTCGACCAGCTCGTCGGGGATGGTCATGAAGAACTGCCGGTAGAGGAACGTGCCGGTCGCCGTGGCGACCAGCGGCAGGATCAGGCCGGTATAGGAGTTGAGCAGGTTCCAGTTCAGCGACACCTGGATGCCGCTCGCCGCCTGCACCAGCCAGCTGATGCCGAGCGTGTCGAGGATGACCTGGAACGGCAACAGCGCGTTGGCGGCGATGGCGTAGGTCGGCACGATACGCACTTCGAGCGGCAGCATCAGCGTGATGAAGATCAGCCAGAAGCAGATCATCCGGCCGCGGAAGTTGAAGAACACGATGGCGAAGGCTGAAAGCGAGGCCAGCGTGATCTTGCCGACAGTGACGCCAACCGCGACGATCAGGCTGTTGAGCATTTTGGGCCCGAGGTCGCCGCGCGCCCATGCCGCCTGCAGGTTCTCCCACAGGTGCCCCGAGGGCAAGAGGCTGATCGGCACCTGGCTCACCTCCTGCAGCGACTGGCTGCCGGCGACGAAGGTGATCCAGAACGGAATGATGACGAGGAAGGCCCCGATGGCCATCGCCACATAGGTGATGAAATCGAAGAACGGTGAGCGTTCGATCATGGCGTGGCTCAGTGGTAGTGGACGCGACGTTCCACCCATTTGAACTGGATGAACGTGAGGCCGATGACGAGCAGCATCAGGACGATCGACTGGGCGGCGGCGCCCGAATAGTCGAGGCCTTTGAAGCCATCGAAGTAGATCTTGTAGACCATCACTTCGGTCTGCCCGATCGGGCCGCCCTCGGTCATGGTGTCGATCAGCCCGAAGCTGTCGGTGAAGCTCGAGATGATGTTCATGATGAACAGGAAGAACGCGGTGGGCGCGATCAGCGGCAGCTGCAGGTCGAGCATGCGGCGGAACGGCCGCGCCCCATCCATCGCACCGGCTTCCGAGATCGAGCGCGGGATCATCTGCAGGGCGGCGAGAAAGAAGATGAAGTTGTAGCCGATGCCGAGCCAGGCATGGCAGATCATCACCATCACCAGCGCCTGGATGCCATTGGTCGAGGGATCCCAGATCCCCGGCCAGATGTCGTTGATCGAGCCGACGAGGCCGGATTCCGGTGCGAAGATGAAACGGAAGGCGACGCCGGCGGCGGGCGCGGCGATCGCATAGGGCCACACGAAGATCGACTGGAAAAGCTTGGTGCCCTTGAGCGAGCGATCGACGAAGGCCGCCAGTGTCAGCGCCACGCTCATCGACAGGCCGGTGGTGACCAGCGCGTAGACGCCGGAGCGCAGCACCGTGCTCCAGTAGTCTCGGTCTCGGAAGATGGCGAGGAAGTTGTCGAACCACACCCAGCTGTTGCCGCCACCCCAGGGCTGCTCCAGCGTGAAGGCCCAGTAGAGGGCCTGCGAGGTCGGCCAGTAAAAGAAGATTGCCACCAGTAAGAGCTGCGGCGCCATCAGCAGCCACGGTAGCACCGGGTTCTTGTAGTAAGCGCGTCGTTCCATCTCGGTCCGCCCCAGAAATTCGGCAGCTAAAGACGTGAGCACGGACGGCCTTCGCCGTCCGTGCCACGATCAGTTCGGAAGCTTAGAGCAGGCTCTTGCCGGCATAGGTCGCTTCGAAGCGGCGGAGGATTTCGTTGCCCTTGGCGTCGAAATCGGCCAGCGCCTGCGGCACCGGAACGTTGTTGAACAGCACCGACTGGATGGTCTTGACCATCTCGGCGCGGATCGAGGCGTAACCGCCGAGGCGGATGCCACGGGTGTTCTCGCCGGCCGGCATGGTCAGCGACTTGATGGCCAGTTCGCGGCCCTTGTACGGAGCGGCATCGTAGAAGCCGGCGGCCTTCATCGCCTCGAAGCCGGAATTGGTGACCGGAATGTAGCCGGTGACCGTCGACCACCACTGGGTCTGCTCGGGGGTGGCGAGGAAGTTGTAGAACGCCGCAGCGCCCTTGTACTCTTCAGCCGACTTGCCCTTCAGCGTCCACAGCGATGCGCCGCCCACGAACGAGTTGTGGCGCTCGAAACCGTCGAGCATCGGCAGCATGGCGTTGGTCCAGTGCACGCCTTCCTTGGCCTGCTTGCTGAAGGTGCCGTGGTCGGCCACCGACGACGAAGTGATCTGGCACTTGCCGTTGACGAAGGCGTCGTTGGCGGTCTCGCCGGCATCCTTGGACTTATGAACGAAGAGACCTTCGTCATACATCTTCTTGATCCAGGTCAGCTGGTCGACGAACTTGCCCTTCGACACCACCATCTCGGCGTTGAGGCCGCCGAAACCGTTGCCCAGCGTGGCGATCGGCTGGTTGTGGATGGCTTCGAACTGCTCGAACCACTGCCAGGCGCCGGCCGGATCGAACGCCACCGGGCAGTCATAGCCGGCGGCCTTCATCTTGCGGGCGACGTCTTCGACCTGGCTCCAGGTTTCCGGAATGCCTTCGAAGCCGACCTTGGCCAGCGCGTCGGTGTTGTAATAGATCTGCGCGGTCGAGGAGTTGAACGGCATCGACAGCAGCTCGCCGGTCGAGGTCGAATAGTACGAGCCGACGCCGGCGAAATAGTTCGACCAGTCGATCTTGAAGCCGTTCTCTTCCATCAGCTGGCGCACCGGCACGAAGGCGTCCGAGAGCATCAGGTCGAGCGTGCCGGCGTCAAAAATCTGGGTGACGGTCGGCTGCTTGTTGGCGCGGAACGCGGCGATCGTGTTCTGCAGGTTGTTGTCGTAATTGTCCTGGCTGACGCAGACGATCTCGTAGTCGCTCTGCGACGCGTTGAAGGTCTTGCACATATCCTGGATGCGTTCGGAAAGGTCGCCCGACAGGCCGTACCAGAATTCGAACTTGGTCGCCGCGGCGGCGGGGGAGGCCACGAAGGTCAGGGCAGTCGCGGCAAGAGCCGCGCTGAGCAGCCAGTTGGATTTCATCTCAAAGGTCTCCGAGTGAGGAAAAGCCGGTCGATTTCTCGAGCGGCGCACTCCTAGTCGGAGACCTTGACGGTTGGATTTCAGCCCGATGAACGAGCCGTGACACCTCGATGACGATCTGATGTCACGAGGGCTAAGTCATTGATGGCGCTGACATCGCCTGCGCCGATCGGCCGGATGATGATGGCGGCACTGCGGCAAGCAGCTGTGCATAACCATCGAGGATGGCAGGGCGCACGTCAGCACAACAGCACGCCACAACCGCCGGCGTCATTCCCGCGAAGGCGAACAGGAACCTAGTGCGACGCTTCAGACATCACAGGACATGGAGACATCCCACTGGGTTCCCGCCTACGCGGGAATGACTCTGGTGGTTGGTGTTAGATCGGGTGCTGAGCTTCTTACAGCGGGCACCTGCGCGGCAGGCCACCAGAAATAACGGTATCGCTGACCGGATCGTAGCTCGAGAACGCCGCCTGGCAGGCCTCGATATGCCGCGTCCACGAACCGGACCGGTAGCCCAGCGAAGTCGCCAGCCACAGATTGTTGGGACGGAGCTTGGAGCGCGGGTGGATCGCCAGTTCAGCATTGATCGCCGCGGCAGCCGGATCGAAATTCGGGAAGTTCGGGTTGCCGGGGTTGCCGTAGATGTAGTCGTCGCCATCGGGCAGCGGTGTAGGCAGGTAAGTCGGCGTGCCGCCGCGCACGATGATCTCCAGCGGCTGGGCCAGAGCCGGACCGGCGAGGAGCAGTGTCACAGTTGCGGCAACTACCGGGAGCAGGCGCTTCATTCCAACCTCCATGTCGTCCAACAAGCAACGTCGATGCAGCCCATTAAGTACCGGGCGGCAGTTAACAATCTCGCGACCGGCACGAGTCGGCAATAGCTCAATTACAATGGGGTTCTGTACACTACCGTATCAAGACCTTCCATGCGCGCCTTGATCTGCAGGGCGACGAACTTGGAAAAGAAACGGCTGAGCGCCAGGTTACCGCCCTGGAACCACAAGTTCTCCTGGGCCACCGGCTTGTACATGTTGCGCAACTCGCCATGCCACGGGCCCGGATCGTTGCGCGTACCGGAGCCGAGGCCCCAGCAGGTGCCGATCTCGTCGGCCACGTCGCGCGACACGATCCTCGCCACCACCTCGTGCATCGACTGGAAACCGGTCGACTGAATGATGACGTCGGCTTCGATTTCGGTGCCGTCGGCAAAGCCGATGCCGGTGGGGGTGAGGCTCTCGATCTCCACCCCGGCCTTGATCCCGATCTCGCCGTCGATGATCAGCTGCGAGGCGCCGACATCGACATAATAGCCTGAGCCGGTGCGGTAGGCCTTCATCATCAACCCGGTCTCATCCGGACCGAAATCGAGCAGGAAGCCGGTAGAGCGGAGCTTGTCGTAGAACGCTGCGTCGCGGGTCCTGATTTTGTCGTAGAGCGCCCGTTGCTTTGCCGGTTGCAGCGCGAACGGCGTCGCCGCGCCGAGCAGATCCGCGGTATCGACATCGATGCCGGCCGCCACCGCTGCTTCCGAATAGGTGTCGAAAGCGAGCTCCATCAGGGTCTCGGAGCGCACCACCGTGGTGGGCGAACGCTGCACCATGGTGACCTCGGCGCCGGCTTCCCACAGGTCAACCGAAACGTCATGCCCGGAACTCGCGGCGCCGATCACCACCACCTTTTTGTTCCGGTACTTCGCCCCATCGGAATACTGGCTGGAGTGGAGGATTTCCCCTGCGAAGCTCTCCGCTCCGGGCAGCTTGATGAACTTCGGCGGGCCATAGGCGCCGGTGGCGAACACCAGTTGCGTCGGTCTGAGGGTGATCGGTTTGCCGTCGCGTTCCAGCTCCACCGTCCAGCGCTTTTCGACGTCGTCGAAGCTCGCGGAAATGCACTCGGTGCCGCCCCAGTAGCTGAGCTCCATCACCTTGACGTACATCTCGAGCCAGTCGCCCATCTTGTCCTTCGGGGTAAAGACGGGCCAGTGCGCCGGGAACGGAATATAGGGCAGGTGATCGTACCAGACCGGGTCGTGCAGAACGAGCGAACGATAGCGGTTGCGCCAGGAGTCGCCGGCTTTGGCGTTCTTTTCGACGATCACCGTCGGCACGCCCAGCTGCTTCAGCCGCGCCCCCAGCATGATACCGCCCTGCCCGCCACCGATGATGAGGCAATAGGGCTCGGCGCCGGCCCCGAACGACGCCTCTTCGCGAGCGCGCGCTTCCGACCAGGTCTCGCGCTGGCGGTCGGCGCCGTGCCGCACGCCCTTGGCGCGAGTGAAGCCGATGGCTTCCTCGTGCCCGTCAAGCGATTGCAGTGTGGTGAGGATGGTGCGGCACTTGCCACCCTCAAGGATAAAGATGCCCTGCCCCTGCCCGACGCCGATCCTGAAGCTGAACCACGCCTCGAGCGGTTCCGCGCGGCCGCCTGAAGCACTGGCAACCTGCCACGCCGATGGCTGGGTGCGAGCGAGCGTCGCCTGCAGCATGGCGGCGATGGCGGGTTTCCCCTCCATCGTCTTGACGTTCCAGGTGAAGGCGACGATGTCGCGCCAGTAGCAATCCTCGGCAAACAGCTCGAGCGTCGCGGCAACGTCGCCTCTCTTCAGCGTGTCGCTGAACATGGTGAGCCAAGCCGTCGCCGCTGCCACGGGTGCAGTATCGTGCATCAAATAGACCCCAACTATGGGCGACGGACGGACCGCCGCAGAAAAAAACTCAGTCGCCCAGCGGCTCCAGCACCCGGCCCTTGCGGTGGTTCAGCACCGTGTACTTGATCCGGCGCAGCGTCTCGCGCGCATCGGGGTCGAGCCTCGTGCCGACCGCGCTCGAGACGAGGTCGATGATGGCGAGGAAGGCGTAGCGCGAGGCGGTCGGCTTCAGCGGATCGGGGAATTCCGGGATGTCGACGGTGAGCGCCACATCGGCGGTGGCGGCAAGGTCGGTGTCGGGCGCGGTGATGCACACCGCCTTGGCCCGGTAGTGCTTGGCGAGCTGCACCGCTTCGACCACTTCGCGGGTGCGGCCGGTGCCCGAGATGGCGATCACCAAGTCGTTCGGCTTCAACGTCGAAGCCGTCATCTTCATCACGTAGGGATCGGAATAAGCGGTGACCACCACGCCATAGCGAAACAGCCGGTTCTGCGTTTCGATCGCCAACGAGGTCGAACTACCGCCGAGCCCGAACACCAGCACCTGATGAGCGCTCGCCACCAGCTCGGCCGCGGCAACAATATCCAGCGGGTTGATCTGCCGCTCGACCAGGTTGAGCGCGTTGCGCGCCTCGCCGAACACCTCGGTCCACAGTGGTGATGCGTCTGAACTCACCTCGCCGGCCGGCGGCGGCGGCGCGAAGTAGAGCCGCCCCACCACCACGCTCTGCGCCAGCTTCAGTTTGAAGTCGCGCACCCCGTCGCAGCCGATGGCACGGCAGAAGCGGGTGACGGTCGGCTCGCTGACCTCGGCCCGCCGCGCAATCTCGGCGTTCGACGCATCGACCGAGAAGGTCACATCGGCCAGCACCACGTCGGCGACCCGCCGTTCGGCTGGCCTCAGTTCGCTATAGGAATCCTTGATCTGCGACAGGATATCGGGGATCGGCTTGGCGTAGCCTTCGCTGCTCGCGTCGTCGCGCCTCTGCTTGCGCATATCCGGCTTTCCGGCTGTTGGGTCTGACGCGACTTCTATCATTTCTGACCAGCCAATGCCCTACCCCGGAAACGCCTCGCCCGCGGTGTCCCGCTGCCCGGCCTTACACGCACCATGTAGGAAACTTACACACGACGCAAGCGCCAAGATGCCCGGAAACCGTACAGTTAGGTTCGAATGATGAAACTAATCTGACAGCCGCTTGACTCGGAAAGTAGGATAGTTACAGACTACGTTCGGACGGGGATGAGGGCGCTGCAGGGAGCACCCGGAAGCCGTTCCATAGTCTGGTACGGGGCAGCGCGAGGGGCGATGACAGCTGGAGATTTGAAGCAACCGAAACTGCGGGTGAAGGGGGCAACCAAGGTCTACAACACCCGCTCGGGCGACCTGCTGGCGATCGATCGCTGCTCGCTCGATGTGATGGACGGCGAGATCGTCTCGATCGTTGGCCCGTCCGGTTGCGGCAAGACTACGCTGTTATGGTCGATGTCGGGGCTGCATGGCCTCAGCTCCGGCGAAGTGCTGCTCGACGGCAAGCCGGTCACCGGCCCCAACCCCGAGATCGGGATGGTGTTCCAGGAGGCGAACCTGCTGCCCTGGCGCAATCTCGACGCCAACATCAACTTTCCCTTCGAGATCAAGGGGACCAAGCCCGATCGCGTCTGGATCGATGAGCTGCTGAACCGCGTTGGCCTCGAAGGCTTTGGCGGGCGCTTCCCGCGCGAGCTCTCGGGCGGCATGCAGCAGCGCGCCGCGCTGGTGCGAGCACTGAGCTACAAACCCTCGGTGCTGCTGATGGACGAACCGTTCGGCGCACTCGATGCCTTCACCCGCGAGGAAATGAACCGGCTGGTCGAGGAGATCTGGCTCGATACCAAAACCACCATCGTCCTCATTACCCACTCGATCGAGGAAGCCATCTTCCTCTCCGACCGCGTGGTGGTGATGAGCCCGCGCCCGGGCCGGGTCGCCAATATCCACGAGGTGCCGTTCCCACGGCCGCGCTCGCTCGAGATCATGTCGACCAAGGAGGTGTTCGACCTCACCAACGCCATCAAGGCGGAAATCGTCGGGACGCAGCAGAGCCGCTTCCCCAGCGTGCCGGCTCAGCCGGCTCAGGTGGCGTGAGAGAGACCGAGATGAGCGAAAGCGACGCCATTCCCGAATTCAAGAAATCTGCCGGCGGCGACAGCGAGGTCGGCATCACCAACATGTCCGCCCTCACCTCCGGCCCCGGCATCAAGTCGATGGGCGAAGTGCTGGCGATCGTCCTCGTCGCCGTGTTCATCATTGGCGGCACCGAGGTGCTGCTGAACATTTTCGCCGTGCCGCAATACGTGCTGCCAAAGCCGAGCGAGATCGCCGTCGCGCTGTTCACCGACTTCCCGTTCATCCTGCCGCATCTCGGCCACACGCTGGTCGAGCTGTTCGCGGGCTTCGGCATCGGCGCAGTAGTGGGCCTGATCCTTGCCGCGGTGATCACCCAGTTTCCGTTCGCCGAAAAGATCATCACGCCCTACATCCTCTTACTGGTGACGACGCCGATGCTGGCGCTGGTGCCGCTGCTGATCCTGCGCTTCGGCTTCGGCTACGAGCCGCGCATCATTGCGGTGGCGCTCGCCTCGGGTCCGATGGTGATGATCAATGCCGCTACCGGCTTCCGCCGGGTCGACCGCGGCAAGATCGCGCTGGCCCGTTCCTACGGCGCCTCGACGCTGCAGATTTTCTGGAAGGTGCGCGCGCCGATGGCGCTGCCGATGATCTTCGTCGGCCTTATGGTCGGCTCGATCTTCGGGCTCCTGACTGCGGTCGGCGCCGAGATGGTCGGCGGCGGCTTCGGGCTCGGCAACCGGCTCACCTCCTACTCATCCATGATCCAGATGCCGCAGTTCTTCGCGGTGGTCTTGATCCTCTCCATCCTGGGCATCCTGATCTACGTGCTCTTCTTCCTGCTCGGGAAGAAGTACGCGAGCTGGGAGGCCTGAGGCACTGCCTGCCGCCGGAGGGAATGGCGGCAGGAACAAGGACTACGGGACGATCCATCAACAGGGGTATGATTGAATGACCAAGTTCTCCAGTGGCGGCATGAGCCGCCGCACTTTCCTGCAGGTTTCGGCCGCAGGCGTCGTGACCGCCTCGGCGCTCGGTGGCATCGGCCGCGCCAGCGCCGCGCCCTATCCGAAGTTCACCTGGATCTCGCCGCGCGGCACGCTCGAAGTGCTCGACGACTATCCGTACTGGATCGGCAAGAAGCTGGGCTATTTCGATGGCCTTGAAGTTGCGACCGACATGCAGCCGGGTCCGTCGGACGGCACCGCCACGGTGAAGTTCGTCGATGTCGGCCAGGCCGACATGGGCTTCCCCTCGCCGGGCGTGTTCTCGTTCGCGCTCGAGAACGGCATGAAGCTGAAGTCGGCCTTCCACATGGGCGCGCTCGACACCTTCAGCCTCGCCTTCCGCAAGGGCACCGGCACCAACGACCTGAAGACCCTCGAGGGTAAGACCATCCTCCTCGGTTCGGCCGCCTGGCAGTCGATCGTCGATCCGATGCTGGCGGTGCAGGGCGTCGACATCACCAAGGTGAAGTATGTCGAAGCCGGCTGGCCGACCTGGGGCACGGCGTTGGCCGCCGGCCAGGGCGATGCCGCCCTCAGCTGGGAAGGCCTGCGCGCCGAATGGATCGGCAATGGGCTCGAGTTCGAATACTGGCTGGGCGTGCAGAAGTCGCCGCTCTTTGCCAACACCTTCGTGGTCCGCGCTGCCGACCTCGACGATCCGGACAAGAAGGCCTTCCTCGACAAGTATCTGCGTGGCTGGGCCATGGGCCTCGAGTTCGCCTACCACAACCCGCGCGCTGCGGTTGAGGCGGTGTTCGAACAGTTCCCGACCCTGGCGACGAACATCGGGCCGGAACTGGGCACCACGTCGATCCTGCAGCAGATCAACGTCTTCCGCGGCGACATGTCGAAGCGCGCCGGCTGGGGCGACCATGACATGGCTGCCTGGCAGACCTTCTTCGACAAGATCCACGAGCTGAAGCAGATCACCAACGCCGTAAAGGCCGAGGACGTCTGCACCAATGCGTGCATCGCCGCCGCCAACGACTTCGACCACGACAAGGTCAAGGCCGATGCCGACGCGTACGCGCTGAGCGACGCGTTCAAGGCGATCGACGTCGAAAACGTCAAGGCGCACCTGTTCGACCAGGCCGTGCCGGCTTGATGATCACTGGTCGCGGAGACTCTCTCCGCGACCATCCCACACACTCGGTGTCATCCCCGCGAAAGCGGGGATCCATCTCGCCGCCCGCGCGGGAGGTAACACGGGTCCCAGCTTTTCGCTGGGATGACATCGGTGGGGTTGGGCAGCCTGCGAACCACAGAAATCTTAGCGGCCTCGGGCCGAAACACGTAAGCGCATGGGGAGGGCCGGATGGCCAATGTCGTAAAAGTTCTGGTCGTCGGGCTCGGCAATATGGGCGCCTCGCATGCGAGTGCCTACCATCGCAACCCGGGCTTCGAGATCGTCGGGCTGATGAGCCGCTCGATCAAATCGAAGCCCGTTCCGGACGAACTCAAGGGTTACCCGCTGTTCGAGGATTACGACGAGGCGCTGCGGGTAGCGAAGCCCGATGCGGTGTCGATCAACTCCTGGCCCAACACCCACGCCGAATACGCCATCAAGGCGATCAATGCCGGCGCCCATGTGTTCATGGAGAAGCCGCTCGCCACCAACATCGCCGATGCCGAGGCAGTGGTGAAGCTGGCCAAGGCAAAGAACAAGAAGCTGGTGCTCGGCTATATCCTGCGTGTCCACCCCAGCTGGGTAAAGTTCACCGAGCTGGCGCAGACGCTCGGCAAGCCGCTCGTCATGCGGCTCAACCTCAATCAGCAGTCGGGTGGGCCGACCTATGACTGGCACAAGAACCTGATCGACTCGCTGATCCCGATCGTCGATTGCGGCGTCCACTATGTCGATGTCATGTGCCAGATGACCAAGGCCAAACCGGTGCGCGTACACGGCATCGGCGCCAAGCTCTGGGCCGAGGCCGACAAGCAGAACTATGGCCACCTGCATGTCGAGTTTGATGACGGTTCGGTCGGCTGGTACGAGGCCGGCTGGGGCCCGATGATGAGCGAGGTCGCATATTTCGTGAAGGATGTGGTTGGCCCCAAGGGCGCCGTCTCGATCGTCCCCAACCCCAAGGCGCATAAGGAAGGCGTGTCGGACTCCTCCAATATCGACCAGCACACCAAGACCGACGCCATCCAGTATCACCACGCCGAAGTGCAGCCTGGCGACAAGAGCTTCGCCAAAAAGGACGAGATCTTCGTCATGACCGACGAGCCCAACCACCAGGAGCTCTGCGATCGCGAGCAGGCGTTCTTCCTCAAAGCCATCCAGGAAGACCTCGACCTCACCGAGTCGATGGACGCAGCGGTGAACAGCCTTCGCATCGTGCTTGCCGCCGAGCAGTCGATCAACGAGAAGCGCGTCGTCGAACTGGCCTGAGCCAACGCAACCACAGTGACGGAACCCGGCGGGCAGTTGCCCGCCGCCGGCCGCGCCAACCCCAATCGGAGACCATCGATGACTTCACCGGCAGCCGGACAGGGCTTCGATATCGTGCTCAGGGGCGG